>Ga0256830_1000686_pt1 | contig 25509 bp, 19 predicted proteins | sample 128326metaG_FD_190537 | JGI IMG/M metagenome (GOLD analysis project Ga0256830, IMG submission 190537) | Hydrothermal vent microbial communities from Lau Basin, Pacific Ocean - 128-326 | ecosystem: Environmental > Aquatic > Marine > Hydrothermal vents | place: Pacific Ocean: Lau Basin | collected... | reverse complement strand
TCAGTTCGGAGAGGTTGTGCAGCCCTAGCTTGCGCATCATGCTGGACCGGTGCTTCTCGACGGTCTTGGGGCTGAGGTGCAGAATTTCGGCCATCTCTCGGGTCGTCTTCCCCTCAGCCGCCAGGCGGAGGACCTCTTTTTCGCGCGAGGTGAGGCTGTTGTAGCGGGATGGGACCCTGTCCGCCTGCTGGGCCAGGTAGTCGTCCAGGATCATCTTGGTCACCCGAGGGGAGAGGAAGGCTTCGCCCCGGTGGACGGCTCGGATGGCGGCCAGCAGTTCCTCCGGCCCACTTTCCTTCAGCACGTACCCCAGAGCCCCCGCCTTGAGCATGGCGAAGAAGTACTCCTCCCGGTCGTGCATCGTCAGAGCCAGCACGTTGACCTGGGGGGCCTGGGCTTTGATAGCTCGCGTCGCCTCGAGGCCGCTCAGGTCGCGCATGGCGATGTCCATCAGGACGACGTCGGGGCGCAGGCGGAGGGTCTGCTCGATGGCCTCGCACCCACTGCCCGCTTCGCCGACGACCTCGATGTCGGCGTGGTCCTCCAGAAGGGAGCGGATGCCCGCCCGCACGATAGCGTGATCATCGGCGATCAGGACACGGATCTTGCCCATGCCGCCTCCCCAACCTGACTGCCTGAGCGGTCACCGCTGAAGGGTACCAGGCACCTCGACTAGGGCCTCATGCTCGAGCATCTCCAGGGGGACCTCGGCCAACACCAGCGTGCCCTGCCCCGGCTTCGAGCCGATGTAGAACCTGCCGCCCAGCAGGGTGATCCGCTCCTCCATCCCTCTCAACCCCCACCCCTTCTGCTCGTCCCGCATCACCGACGCTGGATCGAAGCCCACACCGTCATCCTCCACGCGCACGATGAGCTTATCCCCCTTCCGGGTCAGCGAGATGTTGGCTTCGGTGGCCTGGGCGTGGCGGGCGATGTTGGTGATGGCCTCCTGGACGACGCGGAAGACGGCGATCTCTACCTCGGCCGGCAGCCGGTCCTCCAGGCCGATGGAGCGCAGCCGCACCCGAACGCCGGCCGGTTCCAGGCACTTCTTGGCCTGACTGCGCAGGGCCATCACCAGCCCCAGGTCGTCCAGGGCTTCAGGCCGCAGGTCGAAGATGAGGCTGCGTAGGTCCCGCAGAGCCTGGGTGGCGATCCTGCGCACGTTGGTCAGCTTCTCCCGACCGGCGATGAAGTCGGGGGAGAGGCTGTTCTCCATCGCCATCGTCGTCATGATGATGGCGGTGAGGGACTGGCCGATGGTGTCGTGGAGCTCCCGGGCCAGGCGGGCCCGCTCTTCCTCCTGGGCGGTCAGGACCTTGCCCAGCAGTTGCTTGCAGACCGCTTCCTTCCCCTGCAACTGTTCGTAAAGGGCGGTCAGTTCCCGCGTCCGCTCCTCGACCATCTCCTCCAGGGCCTCGTTCCATCGGCGGTGGTCCTCTAAAGTGGCTTCCAGCCTCACCCGCATTTGCTCCAGGTGAGCGGTCAGGCGGGCGACTTCGTCAACGCCTTGGACGGGGATGGGGACGTTCCGGTTGTCCGCCGCGAGCTGGGCCGATGCCTCCTTGAGGGTCTGGATCGGTCCCACGATCTGGTGACGGACGAGCCAGGAGGTCGCCAGCAGTACGAGGGTCAGCACAGCGCCACCGCCCAGAATGATCAGATGCTGCAGACGGCGCAGGGGGGCCATCGCGTAGCGGGCCGGTTGCCGGATGGCGACACCCCAGGGAGCGGTCTGCAGGGGGACGAAAGTGAGCACTTCATCGGCCTGGCGAAGGGCCTGCCCCGTTCCTCCCTCCTCTTCGGTGTGGCAGCGATGGCACTCCCCCACCAACGGCTGTCGGGCTTCGATCCATCGGGCAAACTGGTCGGTGTGGTCGGCCTTTTGGAAACGGCGCTCCGGTCGGCTGGAGGCCAGGACTATCCCCCGGCGGTCAACGACCTCGATGTAGCTGCTCTCTCCGGGCACCCCCTGGCGCAGCAGAGGCTCCAGGCCCAGGCGATCGGTCTCGATGCGCTCGACCAGCAGGCCGCTCACCTCCCCCGTCGTCCCACGAATCGGCACGGCCAGCAGGACGTAGGGCTGAGACGCTCCTGGGGGCCAGCAGAGGTTCGAGACGTGGCGTGTGCCCTTCTTCAGCGCCGGGTAGACGATGGGGAGGTCGGGGAAGGGGCGGGCGAGGAGGGAGGGGGCGGGGGGTTCCGTCCAGAGGAGGCGACCTTCGGCGTCGAGCCAGTAGAGGCGTTGGCCGTAGGCGCTAAGCCGCAGTTGGGTTTCCCGGAGCAGCGCGGTCGGGGAAGCACCCGGGCGCTCTGCCCTGAGGTCCTCCTGGGCGGCTGCCTGCTCCAGCAGGGAGAGCACCCTCTCCAGGCGGTCGTCCAGGGAGGAGGCGATGAGATGGGCAACGGCCAACCGGCTGTCCAGGCTCTGGCGGATGCTCCCCTGGACGGCGTGTTGGCCGGCCAGCCAGAAGAGGGCGAAGGCGACCAGCAGGCTGACCACCGTCAGCAACTGAAGGTGGCGCTGGAGACCCCACTGGATCAGCCATCTCCACGCTCGTGCAGCCATCTTCCCACCCACCACCGGGCCGGGAGGCCCCACCGGTCCCAGCCGCCGGTCCCCGGCCTGCAGAACCCCGAAGCTGCACCGAGAGTAGGGGGCGCTGTCGGGGAGGTCTCGTCACCTCTCTTTGTGTATTGTATCACAAACGGGACAGCTTTTCAATACCCAAAAAAACCGGTGATTACCCATATCTTTGGAGATAGGGAGGCTAGCCGTCCACGAAGGGGGCACGAATACACGAAATAAGGACCGCCTCATCCGTGCATTTGTGAGAAATTCGTGGACGGCCCGCTACAGACCACTCTCTCGCTCACTTGTGGGCAATCACCGCCCAAAAAAACTTCCGAGGCGAGGACGGCCTCGGAAGTACCGCGAAGCCCAAAACCGGCTCGTCAACGAATGAGGGAGCGAATCAGCGAATGTCTACACCCACTCGCTGATCCGTCGCCTATTCGTTGAGGGCCATTCGCTGCCCCCCAAGCAGAAGGCCAGACCATCCCTCTAGATAACTGTTCACCCTCCCGCAGGTTAGGCGCGTTTCCGACGCGAAACCGTGCTTCAAATAGCCCATCGGGGCTGAAAGCGCCCTTGACCGGTGACCTGCGGGAGGGTAGGCTGAATGGATACCCCTCTAGACGAAATCCGATTGGCTCACTCGGCGACGTAGGCCAGGGACTGGATCCGGGTGTCGCGCAGGCGGTCCCGGATCACCTGGGCGGCCTTCTGCATCATCAGGTAGCCGAAGCGGTGATCCTCCTCAAAGGCTTTGAGCAGTTGCTTGCAGTCGAAGGCGATCACCCGACAGGGGGTGAGGGCCTTGGCGATGGCGGTGGCCTTGTGAGGGGGCACGATGCCCGACCAGGCGAAGACCTCACCCGGCCCGACGGTGCTGATGACCACCTCACGGGTGTGCAACTCACCCGTGAGTTGCCCGGCCAGGGATTGCTCCGCCTCTTGATCGGGCAGTTCAACCAGGATGGCGACGGCTCCTTCCATGACGACGTAGAAACAGCAGAGGTCTTCCCCTTCGCGGAAGAAGTAGTGCCCTTCCTCCACCGTCACTTCGTCGGCGGCGCCGGCCAGTGTAACGATGTGCTCGTGTTCCAGGCCGGCGAAAAAGGGATAGCGCCGGATCAATTCCGGTGAGACCATGGTGTCCTCCTGAAGGCTCTACAGGTCTTGGTCTGTGGCCGGTGAGGAGTCGGTGGGGAGGCCCAGTTCGACCAGCACGGCCCGGGCCACCTGGGGGATGGCCCGGGCGACGGCCGGTGTGGGCTCCTCGCCGAACTCGGTGACGTTCTCCACCTCGACGGCGTAGATGGTGATCTCCTCGGGCAGGGGCAACCCCATCCGCCGGCCCACTTCCAGCGCGGTGACCAGAGTGGCGTCGTGGGGTGAGGCGATGTGCTGGGTCGGGCTGATGGCCTGCAGCTCCTCCAGCGTCAGTCGGTGGGTGGTGCCGGGCCTCCCGTCGCGGCGGTGGAAAGCGTCCACGAGGATCACCCGTTCGTAGCCTACCATCGCCTCCATCAGCGTCAGCCCTCCGACGCTGACCTGGCGTACCTCGACGGGGGCATCGGACGGGAGGGCGGCTTTCACCATCTCCGCCACCCGCACGCCCACGCCGTCGTCCCTCAGGATGGGGTTGCCAAGGCCAAGGACCAACGTTTTTCGCATCCTCTGCTCGGGCTTCACGTTTCGCGCTTCACGCTTCCACGTACTGACTCAACCGCTCTACCACCTTCCCCTCGGCATCCCGGATGATCACCTCCAGCGGCATCTGGCCCGGCAGGGAGTGGGTGGCGCAGGCGAAGCAGGGATCGTAGGCCCGGAAGGCCATCTCGATCCGGTTCAGCAGCCCGTTGGTGATCACCGTGCCCTTCTTGATGAGGGCCTGGGCCGCTTTCTTGATGGACATAGCCATCGGGGCGTAGTTGTTGGTGGTGCCCACGATGAGGTTGACCTTGGTCAAGATGCCCCGCTCGTCGGTCCAATAGTGGTGGGTCAGGGTGCCCCGGGGCGCTTCCACGCAGCCCACGCCCTCATCCGGCGTCTCGGTGATGGGGGCACGCACGTTGGGGTCGGTGATCTCGGGGTCGGTAATCAGTTCCAGCATCCGCTCGGCGGCATAGAGGAGCTCGATGAGCCGGGCCCAGTGGGTGGCCAGCCGGTAGTGGATCGGCTGGTAGCGCCCATTGACCTTCTTGCTGCCCAAGGTCTCGTACATCTTCTCGTAGGCTTCCTGGGCGCGGGGCGTCGCCATCCCGTCGGCCGCGTTCAGTCGGGCCAGGGGGGTGGCACAGTAGACGCCGCTCTCCTTGCCATCCACGAACCCTTTCCAGCCCACCGCCTTGAGGTAGGGGAACTTGAGGTAGGTCCAGGGCTCGACGTGCTCGGCCACGTGCTGGGTGTAGTCGCGGGGATGGTACTTGACGAACTCCTTCCCCTCGGGGTCCACCACCCGGATCATCCCGTCGTAGAAGTTGACCCGGTTCTTCTCGTCCACCGTGCCCATGTAGTAGGTACGGTGGGTGTAGGCGTCCGAGAGGATCATATCCACGTATTCCTGGTTGCCCAGCACCAGGTCCTCGAAGAGGCCGAGGCTGAAGAGGGCGAAGTCCACGTTCTGCCGGGCGATCTCTTCGATCTCCTGCCGCTCCTCCTCGGTGATGGGCTTGCTCCACCCGCCGGGCAGGCCGGCCACCGGGTGGATGCCTCGGCCTCCGACCATCTCGATGACGTGGTGGTTGCGCTGCCGGCAGGCGATGACCAGTTTGCCGACCTCGACCCCCACCTTGTGGATCACGCCCAGGATATTGCGCTCGGCCGGGGGTGCGTCGGGGCCGACGACGAAGTCGGGGCCGCCTAGGGCGTAGAAGTGGGTAGTGTGGTCGGTGACGTAGAAGGCGCAGTAGAACATCTCCCGCAGCTTCTTGGTCACCGAGGGGGGGGCGACGTGGAAGAGATCGTCCAGCGCCTTGGTCGAGGCCATGTGGTGGGCCTCTGGGCAGACGCCACAGATGCGGTTGGTGATGCGGGGCATCTCCTCGGCCGGCCGGCCCACGCAGAACTGCTCGAACCCCCGCAGCTCGGGGATGATGAAGTAGGCGTTGGCAACGTCCCCGTCGCCGTTGAGGAAGATCTCGATCTTGCCGTGGCCTTCCAGTCGGGTGATGGGGTCAATGCTGATCCGTTTCATCGGGCCTCTCCTTTCCCGGCACCGTTGCCACCGACGCGGGCCCGCTGGAGCAGGGAGCGGGCCATGCTGAAGCGATAGAAGGTGCCGGCCGGGTCCGCCAGCGTCTCCATCACAGCCTCGATCTTCCGCTCCAGTTCCGCTTCATCCTCCTCAGGGGTTCCCACCCCGACGACCGAGGCGATGGCCGAGAGGATGCGGGCTCCCTGATCCTCGACCCCGTCCAGCGGCCCGTAGCAGCCCCGGCAGCCCATCCCCACGCGGGGACAGAGGGCCCCGCAGCCACTGCGGGTGGCCGGCCCCAGGCAGACGATCCCTTGCTCCAGCAGACAGAGCCCCGGCTCCGGCGTGATCTCGTAGGGCCGGTAGAAGCGCTCGATCTGCTTCTCGTGCTTCTCCAGGGGGCACTCGTGGCAGACGGCCACCGTCCCCGCACCGATGATGGAGCCCGGCGGTGGCAGTTCCGCCCCCTGGATGACCGCTTCCAGGACGGCCCAGATCTGGTGGGGCTCCGGCGGGCAGCCGGGGATGTAGTAGTCCACCGGCACCACCTGGTCCAGTGTCTTGACGGTGTTGTAGAAGGCGGGGATGTGCAACTCCCCTTCCGGCACCTGGGTAACCGGCTGGGGGAGGACCCCGTCGGGGTTGTCCGTGGAAGGGCTCTCCAGGTAGGCGGTGCGGAGGGTGGCTTCGGCCGTGGTTAGGTTAGAGAGGGCTGGGATGCACCCTTCGTAGGCGCAGGAGCCGAAGGCGACCAGCACCTTCGACTTCTGGCGGAGCAGGTGGGCCATCTCCTCGTTCTCCGAGGTGCGGATCGCCCCGTTGAAGAGGCAGAGGTCAATGTAGCGGTCGGGGTAGTTCCGCACATCCTCGTACTTGAAGTCGGCGGCACAGGGCCAGAAGACGATGTCGAAGGCGGCATCCACGTCCAGGATCTTGTCGCCGATGTTGAGCACGGCGATCTCGCACCCCCCACAGGAGGCCGCCCAGTACATAGCGAGTTTGCCCTTTCCCTTCTCGGCCATCGTCACACCTCCTCCGCCACCGGCGCGGCCTGCTGCGGGAGGGGGGACGGCCGGTGGCCGTCACCGCTCAGCACCATCTCCCGCCAGCGCAGAGGACCCAGCGCCCGCAGTTGTTCCGTCATCCGGTCTACCGCCTCCGCCAGCACGTTCCCCTCGGAGGCCGAGGCCCAGATCAGTTGGACCCGCTCCTCTTCCACACCCAACTGGCGCAGCAGGCGCTTGAGCAGGATGTAGCGGCGCAGGGCCTTGATGTTACCTTCCACGTAGTGACACTCGCCCGGGTGACAGCCGGCGATGAGAACCCCGTCGGCCCCTTCCCGCAGCGCCTTGAGCACGAACTGGGGATCCACCCGTCCGCTGCACATCACGCGGATGGGGCGCATATTGGGCGCGTAGTGGAGGCGGGAGGTGCCGGCCAGGTCAGCAGCCCGGTAGGAGCACCAGTTGCACAGAAACCCCACGATCACGGGTTCGTATCTCTCGCTCATCGTTCACTCTCCTGATTCAGACCGCTTGCGTGGTGCGTGTTCCGTGGCGCGTGTCGCGTTTACGCCTCACGCCATCACCATCTCCGGCTCCCGCTCCCGCCCGTCGGGAGAGCGCACGTCCCACAGAATGCCTTCGATCTGGAACATCACCTGCTCGCTGGTGAAGTGGGCGCCGGTGATGGCGGCGCTGGGGCAGGCCGCCACGCAGGTCCCACACCCCTGGCAGAGGGCCGTCACCACCTCCGACACCTTCCGGTCCTCGTGGTAGACGATGGCGTTGTAGGGGCAGAGGTTGTTGCAGATGCGGCAGCCGGAGCAGAGTTCCTCGATGATGTGGGCCCGCACCGGCTCCATCAGCACCGTCCCCTGGCTGATCAGGCTGGCCACCCGGGCCGCCGCTGCCGCCCCCTGGGCCACCGACTCGGGAATGTCCTTCGGCCCCTGGCAGGCCCCGGCGACGAAGACCCCTTCCGTCATCGTCGCCACCGGGTCCAGCTTCGGGTGGCGCTCGACGAAGAAGCCGTTGAAGTCGCATCCCAGCCCGAAGCGCTGGGCCACCTCCCGCGAGTCGTGCCGCGCCTCCAGCCCCGCGCTCAGGATCACCATATCCACCGGGATGCGCCGCTGTCTGCCGATCAGCGTGTCCTCGACCTGGACGATCAGCTTGCCCTCCTCGCCGGGCATCCGTGCGGCGTCGGTCACCTCGGCCACCCGGCCCCGGATGAAGTGCGTCTTCTCTTCTAGGAGTCGGTGGTAGAACTCTTCGTACCCTTTGCCGGGGGCGCGGATGTCAATGTAGAAGTTGTAGACCTCGGCGTTGGGCAGCCGCTCGTGGACCAGGTGGGCGAACTTGAGGGAGTACATACAGCAGACCTTGGAGCAGTACTCGTTGTAATTCTTGTCCCGCGAGCCCACGCAGTGGATGATGGCCACGCTCTGGGGCTCCGTCACCCCATCCCGCAGGACGATCCGGCCCCCCGTCGGCCCCGCCGCGTTCACCATCCGCTCGAACTCCAGGCTGGTGAAGACGTTGGCCAGCCGCCCGTAGCCGTACTGGGGAATCCGGCGCGGGTCGAAGAGGTCGTACCCCGTCGCCAGGATGATGTTCCCCACCTCGATCTGCAGGATCTCGTCCTCCTGCTCGAAGTCTATGGCGCCGGCGGGACAGAAGATCTGGCACGCTTTGCACTTCCCCCGCTGGAAGTAGATGCAGTTCTCTACGTCAATGACGGGGTACTTGGGCACCGCCTGGGGGAAGGGGCGGTAGATCGCCTTGCGGTAGCCCAGCCCGGCCTCGAAGACCTCATCCAGCACCTTCTTGGGGCACTTCTCCTCGCAGATGCCGCAGCCGGTGCAGAGCTCCTCGTTGACGTGGCGGGCCTTCTTGCGCACGGTGACGGTGAAGTTGCCGATGTACCCCTCCACCTCCTCCACCTCGCTGTAGCTCAGCAGGGTGATGTGGGGGTGCTGCCCCACCTCGACCATCTTGGGGGTGAGGATGCAGGCGGAGCAGTCGAGGGTGGGGAAGGTCTTGTCCAACTGGGCCATATGGCCGCCGATGGAGGGCTCCCGCTCGACCAGGTAGACGGGGTAGCCGGCGTTGGCCAGCTCCAGGGCGGCGGTGATGCCGGCGATGCCGCCGCCGACGACGAGGGTGGCGGGGTTGATCTGGACGGGCAGGGGCTCCAAGGGCTGATGGTGGACGACCCGCTCGATGGCCCCTTTGACCAATGCCTTGGCCTTCTCGGTGGCCGCCTCCCGGTCGTCGGTGGCCCAGGAGTTGTGCTCGCGGATGTTGGCCATCTCGAAGAGGAAGGGGTTGAGGCCGGCTCGCTGACAGGCGGTGCGGAAGGTCTTCTCGTGCATGTGGGGGGAGCAGGCGGCGACGACGACGCGGGTGAGGCCCAGTTCGCGGATGTCCTCTTCGATGAGGTCCTGGCCCAGGCTGGAGCACATGAACTTGTAGTCGCGGGCCACCGCCACGTGGGGCTGCTCACTGGCCCAGCGGGCGACCGCTTCCACGTCCACCGTGCCGGCGATGTTCGTACCGCAGTGACAGATGTAGACGCCAACTCGTTCCTTGCTCATCGCTCACTCCTCCTCCGGCATACGTGGCATAGGGAGCGCCTCCTTGGGCCGTCGCTTCCGCCGGGGCGCTTCCGGCGCCGGTGCTTCGGCGCCGACCTTGGCCAGGGCGGGCCGGGCGTCCACGAACTCCTTGCCGATGCCCAACTCCTTCGGCGGAATGCCAAAGGCCAGCCCCATCAACTGGGTGAAGTAGAGGATGGGGATGTGGTAGTCGGTCTTGAAGTGCCGGTTCACCGCATCCTGGTAGGCGTCCAGGTTGAGCTGACACATGGGGCAGAGGGTGACGATCACGTCTGCGTCGTAGTCGGCGGCGTTCTTGAGCAGACGGCGGATCAGCTCGAAGGCGGTGGATTGGCTGATCTGGGTCATGTGGCCGCCGCAGCAGTGGGTCTTCAGGGGGAAGTCCACCACCTTGGCCCCCAGGGTCCGCATCAGCTTGTCCAGGGAGGTGGGATACTCAGGATCGTCGAAGACACCCTGGTATCCGGGCCGCACGATGAGGCAGCCGTAGTAAGGAGCGACCCGCAGGCCCTGCAACGGCCTGGTCACCTTCTCGGCGACGGCGTCGTACCCCACGTCGTTGACGATGACGTCCAGCAGGTGGCGCACCCGGACGCTGCCGGGGGTGTAGTGGAGGCCGCCGGCAGCCAGCGCCGCGTTGACCTTCTCGGCCAACTCCGGCGAATCCAGCATATAGCGATCGGTCTTGCTCAGGTTGAGGAAGCAGGCGCTGCAGGGGGCGACCAACTGGTGGCCGTTGTCGGGCTGCTGAGCGGCCAGGGCCAGGTTGCGCCCGACCAGGGCGTGGGCCCCCAGCAGGTCCACCGTGATATACTCCGTCGCACCACAGCAGTTCCAGTCCTCGACCTCGACGAACTCGATCTCCAGGGGGGCGGCAACGGCCATCGCCGACTTATGGTAGGCGATGGCGTTACGCTCCAGGGAGCACCCGGGATAGTAGCCGTACTTCATGCTGCACCTCCTAGCTCCCTGGCCTTGGCCAGAATCGCCTTCAACTGGTCAATCTTCTTGATGCGCCGGGGGGTCAGGTCCATCCTCCCCTTGCGCAGCAGGTCCAGCGCCATCGGGGCCATCTTGACCACGCCGAGGGGGTGGTGGCGCAGGTAGTGGCGGGTGGCCAGCCCCAATTCGAAACTGCGCCCGTAGTTCTCCACCAGGTCAATGAAGGTCTCGGAGAACTCGGGCGCTTCGGCGGCGCTGGACTCCCGGTACAGTCCCTCTTGGATGGCCATCCGTTTGAGGGTGTACATCAGATCGGTGATGTGGATCTCTTGAGGACAACGGGCCATGCAGTAGTAGCAGGAGACACAGTACCAGGGGGTGTTGCTGCGCAAGACTTCATCTTTCATCCCGGCGGCGATCAGCGCGAAGAGGTGGCGCGGTGTGTGGTCCATATCGGGGCCGGAAGGACAGGAGCCCCCGCAGGTGCCACACTGCAGGCAAAGCTCCAGATGGGGATCGCCGGGGGTCGCAGCGATGACCTCATCGAGGAACGTCGGTGCCCGCGCAAGGGTCGTTGTCGTGGCAGTAGCCATAGGAACCTCCTTGGCATCAAGGTATCACCCAAAGTCTCTGCTTTCCCGGCCTTCTCTAGTGTAACGCCTTTCCAAGAGGTGTCATAGTGATAAATATCACGGTGTAATGTGAAAAAAGTCACACGCTCGGGTTGGGGCGAGGATGGGGGCGGGGGGTCAGCGGGCCAGGCCGTGGCGCATAGCCCAGATGGCCGCCTGGGTCCGGTCCGAGACCCCCAGTTTCTCGAAGATGTGGCGCACGTGGGTCTTCACCGTGTTGCGGCTGATGGAGAGGGCTTCGGCGATGGCATCGTTGCTCATCCCCTCGGCGATGAGCCGGAGGACCCGCACCTCCTGCTCGGTCAGGTTGTGGGCCGGTGCCATCGCGGGCTGGGGTTTGTCGCCGGTGAGGTGGAGGGGGATGCTGAGGGCGGCCTGGAGGAGGGAGCGGTCAATGATGGTCTCCCCGGCCACGACAGCCCGGACCGCCGGGGGGATTCGGTCTGGGTCCACTTCCTTCGAGAGGTAGCCGGCTGCGCCCAGGGCCACGGCCCGGGCCAGGTACTCCAGGTTGGTGTAGGTCGTCAGGATGATGACGCTGGTGGTTGGGAGGCTCTCTTTGATGGCGATGAGGGCCTGAAGGCCGTCCATATCCGGCATACGGATGTCCAGCAGAACGACATCGGGCCGAAGCCGCTGGGCCAAGTCCACCGCCTCCCGGCCCGTGGCCGCAGAGCCCACGACCTCCAGGCCGGCCCGGCTGAGGAGGCTGCGCAGCCCCTCCCGGACGACGCCGTGATCATCCGCAATCAGCACTCGGATCGGCTTCGTCTCCGAGAAGTGGTTCATGGATCACCCCCGATTCCGATTGCAAGGGCAGGCGGACGAGCACCCGGGTTCCCTTCCCCGGCTCGCTGTGGATGGTGCACCGTCCCCCCACCAGGTGGGCCCGTTCGCGCATTCCGACCAGGCCCATACACTCTTGGCGGTTCCGGGTCGCTTCGGGATCAAATCCCCGACCCCAGTCCTGGACGACCACCTCGAGGACGCTGTCCCTCACCGCCAGGCTGACCTTGACGCGCCGGGCCTGGGCGTACTTGCGGGCATTGGTCAGCGCCTCCTGGACGATGCGGAAGGCGGTGATCTCCACGCTGGGCGGGAACTGCTGGTTGGCCGTTGCCAGATCGAGCTCGACCTCCCAGCCGGCGGCCATAGCCATCTGCCGGGTCAGCTCCCCGATGGCTGCTGCCAGCCCCATATCGTCCAGCAGTGTGGGGCGCAGCCCTTCGATGACCCGACGCCCCTCGCTGATGGCGGTAGCCAGGTGAGCCATCCCCGCCTCCAGCGCCTCCTCGGCGGCCTGGGGATTGGTGTCCCGCAGGGCGGTGAAGCTGCGCAGGTGCATCCGCGCTCCCACCAGGTACTGGATCAGGCCGTCGTGGAGGTCGTAGGCGACGAGCTTGCGTTCCTCTTCCTGGGCGTTGATCAGGTCCTCGACCAGGTGGGCCAGCCGCTGGCGATGTTCGGCCAGCACCTCGTAGAGGGAGACGTTCTCCAACGCGATGGAAGCGTGGGCTGCCAGCGTGGAGAGCAGCTTGCTGGCCCAAGGGTCGCCCAGCTCCGGGTCGGCACCGTACAGCTCGATCAGGCTCCGGCGGTTGGCCTCAATGCGCAGGGGGGCGCAGCAGACGAAGCCGCCGGCCTCCTGCAGGTTCCTAGACTGGCCGATCTCTAGGTTCAGGGCCTCTTGGTAGAGAGCTTGAACGGCGGGGGTCTCCCGCAGGGTGGCCCACCGACGATCCCCCACCTCGACCAGGACCCGGAATCGGTGTGGCTCCGATTGCTCGAGGCAGAGGATGGCGACGAATTCGGCCGGGAGGAGCTGCCGTGCCGCGTCGGCGATGGCCCGGACTGTCGCCTGGCGGTCCAGCCCCGAACTGATCCGTTGACCCGCCTCGTTCAGCATCTCCAGTTGGACGACGTAGCGCCGGATGGCGGCCGCCATCTGGTTGAAGGCGTGCGTGAGCTGACCGATCTCATCTTCCTGCTTGACCTCCAGCGGATGGTCCAGCTTCCCCTGCCCGAACTGCTCGACGCCCCGCTGCAGGGCCCGGATCGGTTCGGTGAGCTGGCGGGCCAACACCATCGTCATCGCCGTGGCGACGAGGATGGCGGCGGCCAGGATGGAAGCCGCCGTGACGCGGAAGGCGCGGATGGGGGCGAAGAGGGAGCTCGTGGACTCTACCCGGAGGATCACCCAGAACCGGTCCCGCTCGACGGCAACCGGGTAGAGGGGGGTGTAGACGATGGCCTGGTCCCCGCTGATGTAGGTCCCCTCCTGGCCGGAGAGGATCTGGAAGGCGGCGTCAGGGTAGTCGGTCCAGAGACCGTACCCGGTGTTTAGGTCCACCGGCCCTCCCCAACGGCGCGTTGGGTCGGGGTGGGCCAGGTAGTACCCATCCTGATCCACCATCAGCAGCATCCCCTTCTGAGGACCGTGCTCGTAGAGGAAACGGAGGAAGTAATCAGCGTAGACGTTGATGATGACGATCCCCCGAAGGGTGCTGTCCACGTAGATGGGTGTGGCGTAGCGGATCACGGGCCGGTAGGGGACCTCGATCTGGCCGTGCTCCCGGTTCAGGTCGAGAGGGGAGACGTAGATCTCGCCGGGGCCTCGCTGGATGGTCTCCTGGAAGTAGTAGCGGTGAGACTTGTCCTGGAGCTTGTCCTGAGGGATGATGCGGGAGACGCGCCCGTCCGAGTCCACCCGCACGACCTCCCGGCCGGTCTCGTCCAGGTAGCGGACCTGGTAGTAGGTGGGACGGGCAGCGGAGAAGATCAGGAAGTCACGGGCCAGTTGGGTCCGCCAGTAGGCGACGCCTTCGTCGTCCCCCTGGGCGCGGGCCTGGAGCAGCCGCTGAAGGCTGTCCAGGTGAGCCAGGTAGAGGACGTCGCCCCGCACGCTGTCGAGGAAGCCGGCGATCTGCTGGGCGTGCTGCTCTACGTTGCTCCGGGCCGACTCGATCACCCGCTCTTCGATGATCCGGCTGGTGATCCAATTGCCGTACAGCCCCGTCCCGATGAGGGGGATCAAGACAACGGTCAGGAAGGCAACGAAGAGCTTCCCCTGGATGCTCTGGAGGAAGCGCATCGCCTGTTGGAGGCGGAACCCTTTGCCCTGCACGATCCTCTCCCTTTACCTCAAACCCGGCTTTGGGGATTATACGGCGTTCCTGGCAAAAAGGCAATGGAGACATGGGGCGTGTTGTGGGCTGCCTTTCTCCGGTAATTACCCATATCTTTGGAGATGGGGAGACTAGCTGTCCACGAATGGGGCGCGAACACACGAATTAAGGACCGCCTCATTCGTGCATTGGTGAGAAATTCGCGGACGGCCCGCTACGGACCACTCTCTCGCTCACTTGTGGGTAATCACCGCTGCCCTTCGCGCTTGTCTTTTCCCCAGAAGCGCATACAATAGGGGCATGCTTGCTTACCGGACCTGGCTCAACGGGGCGCTGGTGGGAGGGGCGCTGCTCTTCTACCTGATGGGGCGTCGGCGCGGCCTCCCATTGGCCCTCCTGCTGGACCTGGTGCTGGGAGGGATCCTGGCGGGCCTCTTGGGGGCGCGGGCTGGCTACGTGGCCCTCAACTGGGCCTACTTCCGCGACCACCTGGGCGAGGCGATCCGCCTCTGGCAGGGGGGGCTGAACGGCCAGATCGGCCTTCTGGTGGGGTTGCTGGCCACCGGGCCGGTCTGTGCCCTCCACCGCACGCGCTGGCTGCCCATCCTGGACCTACTGGCCGTCCCCCTGGCCCTGGGGAGCGGCCTGGCCTGGCTGGCCTGCGATGGGGCGGGCTGCGCCTGGGGACGTCCCGTTTATCCCGCCGATGGTCTCCTCTGGCGGCTCAGCGCCGACCTGCCCGATCTCTACGGCCTGCAGGAGCCCCGGGTCGCCGTCCAGCGGCTGGCGGCCGGCGGCAATGGGCTCCTGGCCCTCCTGCTCTGGTGGACCTCGGAGCGCCCCGGACGCCGCTTCGCCCTCTACCTGGTGGGAACGGGTGGGCTTTTCCTTATCTTGGGGGGCTGGCGGGGCGACCCGATGCCCGCCCTGGGGGGGTGGCGGCTGGATCAGCTTCTAGGCCTGGCCATGCTCCTGGCCGGCCTCGCCTTGGGGTGGGGGAGCCTCCGACGCGGGAGCAGGTGAGCGGTCTCAGACCGCTCACGGCATCCCAATCCTCTCTTCTCCGTCGCGGTGATTACCCACAAGTGAGCGCGAGAGTGGTCCGCAGCAGGCCGTCCACGAATTTCTCACAAATGCACGAAGGAGGCGGTCCTTAATTCGTGTATTCGTGCCCCCTTCGTGGACGGCCCGTCTCCCTATCTCCAAAGATATGGGTAATCACCGGTCTCTGCCATCTTGACGGGCCTGGATGAACGTGTTATCATAGCGGCCGGACGGGAGAGCGTGCAATGTACCTAGGACCTCCCCCCAAGCGACGCCGGTCGTCACCCAAACGGATCCTGGTGCTCCTCATCCTCATCGCGGCGGGGCTCTACGTGCTCCGTCAGCGGGAGACCTTCCAGGAGCCCTTCCAGCCCACCCCGACGCCCACCCGGGGTGCCCCCTCGTACATCCTCGACGCGGTGGCCGCCTATCGGCGCGGCGATTTTCAGGAGGCCATCGCCAACTACCGGCAGGCTCTCCGCCTGACCCCCAACGACCCCGCCGTCATGGTTCCCCTGGCCCGGCTGCTCATCCTGGATGGAGAGCTGGAAGAGGGGCTGACGATGGCCCGTCGGGCGGTGGACGCGGACCCCGAGAGCGCCGAGGCCCGGGCGATCCTCTGCATGGCCCTGGACTGGAACGGGGCCGTGGACGAGGCCATCGCCGCCTGCAAGGAGGCCATCGCCCTCAACCCCCGCTACGCCGAAGCCCACGCCTACCTGGCCGAAGCTTACACCGACTACATCCTGAGCGGCAGCTTCGGCGTCGGGTGGGATGATGTCTACGAGGAGCTCCAGACGGCCCTGGAGTTGGACCCCCAGAGCGTGGACGTCCACCGGAACCGCGCCTACGCGCTGGAGAGCCAGGGCAACTACAGCCAGGCGATCAAAGCCTATCAACAGGCCCTAGCCATTCATCCCAACCTGGCCTACATCTACATGGCCTTGGGCCGGAACTACCGGGTCCTGGGGCAGTTCGATGAGGCCATCGCCAGCTTCAAGCGGGCCGCCGAGCTGGACCCGAACAGCGCCGAGGGGTACGATGAGGTGGGCTGGACCTACTTCGGGATGGGGGAGTTTGAGCAGGCCCAGATCTACCTAAAGAAAGCGGTGGAGGTGGATCCCCGCTACGCCCAGGGCTGGGGCCGGCTGGGGATCACCTACTACCGACGGCGCAACTACGAGGATGCCATCCCGGCCCTGGAGCGGGCTTTGGCCGAGGGGGGGGAGAAGCTGGAGTACTACTACACGCTGGGGCTCTGCTACTACTACCTGGACCGGTGCGAGCGGGCGATCCCCCTCTTCCAGCAGGTGCTGGCCCGGGATCCCGACGAGGTCAACGCCCAGGAGGGGATCCGCCTCTGCCAGGAGGCAGAAGCAGAGGCAACGGCGACGCCGCAGGATTGACTCCGTAGCCGGTTACCTGACGGTGGTCACCCTCCTGCAGGTCACGCGGTGCCCGGTGACAGCGGTGGTTTCTCAGAGGTTGCCTATGGGGACCTGCGGGAGGGCCTCGACTCAGTAGTGGATGTTGACCACGGTGCCTACGTCGGCCCACTCGTAGAGCCACTTGGCTTCCTCAACGGGCAGGTTCACGCAGCCGTGGCTCATCGGCTGGCCGAAGTTGTTGTGCCAGTAGGTGCCGTGCAGACCGTAGCCCTTGTAGAAGTACATCACGTAGGGCACGTCGGGCAGGTAGTACCCCGGCCCCGACATATCGGCCGAGCGGTACTTGACGTAGATGCGGTAGACGCCGGTGACGGTGGGGTATTGGGGCAGGCCCGTGGAGACCTTGATCCAGCGCACGGGGCGGTTCCCCTCGTGAGCGATGAGGGTCTGTGTGGTCAGGTTGACCTCGATCCAGCGGCTGCCCACGGGGGGGCGGGTTGGAGCCGGCGTCACCGTGGGCACCAAGGTATTGGTGGGCGTGGGGGTGGGCGTCGGTGTGGAGGTCGGCGTGGGGGACGGCGTTGCCGTCGGGCTGGGCGTCAGCGTGGGCAGGAGGGGAGGCGTCGCCGTGGGCCGGGACCGGTAGGCCAGACGGACGACCGTCGGCGTTTCCGAGGGGGCCGGGATCGCCTCGGCCAGTAGGCCGTCGGCTCCGATGAGCAGGAGCAGCACCACGGCCACCAGCCAGATGGTCAGCGCTGTCAGGAAGAGCCCTCGCCGGCCTCCTCGACCGGTGCTCTCCTTCCTTGAGGGCGGCAGGTAGGCTTCCCCCGGCGGTGTAGCCTCTCCCCTGGCCTCCTGGGCGCGGGCCCAGCGTAAAGCGGCCCGTCCCCGGGCGCTGTGGGGATGGGCTTCCAGGAGCCGGGCGATGTAGGCCAGGCTCCGCCGTCCGCCCCCGGCCAGGTAGGCCATCCAGAGCAGCGCCCCTTCGTGGGTCGGGTCCTGGGCTAGGATCGCCTCGAAGAGGCGTTGGGCTTCGGGCCGATGGCCGGCCAAAGCGGCCGCCTGAGCACGCTGCCACAGTTGGGCGATGGTCTCCTGGGTCGCCTCACGGCCCATTGACCGTCTCCTCCCGCAGGTAGCAGAGCAGGCCGTCAATGATCCCCTGGGCCACCAGGTCGGGCCGCCGGGTCAGCAGGTCCCGGTCCGCCAGCATAAAGCCCACCTCGATGATGGCCCCCGGCGTTAGGGGGTCAATCTCGTAGAAGGTGTGGTAGCGGGTCATATCGTAGGTGATGCTGTTGCGGTGGAAGCGGAGGCCGGTGCGCCGGGCGTAGCGGTCGGCCAGGCAGGCCACCAGACGGTCCTCTTCCTCTGGGATCACGCTGTCGGTCACCCGGGCCACCTTGAACCCCGAGGCTTCGGGGTAGAGGCAGGAATCGGCGTGGATGGAGACGAGGGCGTCGGCCTGGTAGCCCTGGAGCCGCTCGTCCCACTCGGCCAGCAGGTCGGCCCGGTAGCCCATCTTGCGCAGGGTGAAGACGACCCGCTCGGCCACGTCTTTGTTGATCTCGACCTCCGTCAGGCCATCGGGACAGACCGCTCCCGCGTCGCTCATCTCGGACCCCTCCGGCCACCAGTGGCCGGCCACGATGCCGATGCGGGGGACCGAGGGCGTGGGGGGAGGTGGGGTGGGGGTGGGCGGCCGAGGCGTGGGGGTGGGCGGGGGGAGGGTCGCCCGGCCCGAGGATGGCCCCCCCGGCTGGGAGGCGGCAGGGGTGGGCACCAGCAGGCCGTAGAGGCCCAGGAGCAGGGCCAGCAGCCCGGCGGCCAGCGCCAGTCCCCGGGCTCCCCGCCAGGCGGCCTCCAGCACCGGGTAGCGGAGCCAGGGCACCCAACGCCGGAATCGGGGTTTGGGGTTTGGAGTCGGGGGTCGGGAGTCGGACATAAGCTTGGGTGATCTCCCCTCTGCAACGGGTCTCCCAGGTCGGCAACCCTGTTATACCCCGGAATGGAGGAAGTGTCAATGGGGCAGGGGGCAAGTTGCAAGGGGCAAGGGGCAAGTTGCAAGTTGCAAGTTGCAATTTGCAATTTGCAATTCGCAATTCGCAATTCGCAATTTGCAATTCGCACAGGTTGACGGTTGGTGAAAATTCCTGTACAATCCGACCGTTGACCTAGCGGCTTAGCGGCCTAGCGGCCTAGCGGCTTAGCGGCCTAGCGACCTAGCGACCACCCGACCACCTGACCACGCGACCAAGCGACCAACCGACCATCTGACCACCCGACCACGTGACTACGTGACCAAGCGACCACCCGACCACCTGACCACGCGACCAAACGACCAAATGACCAAGAAACCCCAACGGCTGGTCGAATGTGTACCCAACTTCAGCGAGGGCCGGCGGGAGGAGGTGATCCAGGCCATCGTCGGGGCCATCGCCGCCGTCCCCCAGGTCTACGTCCTCGATACCCACAGCGACCCGGACCACAACCGGACCGTCGTCACCTTCGTCGGTCCGCCGGAGGCGGTGGAGGAAGCGGCCTTCCAAGGGGCGGCCCGGGCCGCCGAACTGATTGACATGACCCAACACCGGGGGGAACACCCCCGCATCGGGGCCACCGACGTCATCCCCTTCGTCCCCCTCCAGGGGGTGACGATGGCCGACTGTGTGGCGATGGCGGAGCGGGTGGCCCGGCGCATCGCCGCCGAGCTGGAGATCCCCACCTACCTCTACGCCGAGGCTGCCCGCCGGCCCGACCGCCGGCGCCTGGCCACCATCCGGCGCGGGGAGTACGAGGGGCTGCGGGAGGCCATCGCCACGGACCCGGACCGGGCTCCCGACTTCGGGCCGGCCCGCTTGGGCAAAGCCGGGGCCACCGTCGTCGGAGCCCGCCCCTTCCTCATCGCCTTCAACGTCTACCTGAACACCGACGATGTGCGCATTGCCGACCGCATCGCCCGGGCGGTCCGCCACTCCAGCGGGGGCCTGCGCTACGTCCAGGCCAAGGGCTTCCTGGTCGAAGGACAGGCCCAGGTCTCGATGAACCTGACCAACTACGAGAAGACCCCCATCCAGCGGGTGGTCAACCTGATCCGCCAGGAGGCAGCCCGCTACGGCGTGGCGGTGACCCACAGCGAGTTGGTGGGGCTGATCCCCCAGGCAGCCCTGGTGGAGGCGGCCCGCTGGCACCTGCAGTTGGACCTCTTCGAGCCCGACCAGGTCCTGGAGAACCGGCTGGCCGCCGCGATGGAGGCCGAGACCACACCGACGGCCTTCCTGGACGCGGTGGCGGCCCCTACGCCGACGCCGGGAGGCGGGGCCGTCTCGGCGCTGGCCGCCGCCCTGGCCGCTGCCCTGGCCCAGATGGTGGCCGGCCTGACGGTGGGGCGGAAGAAGTACGCCCTGGTAGAGGAAGCGATGCAGGAGGTGCTGGCCGAGGCCGGCACGCTCCGGGTCCGCCTCACAGCCGCCGTGGCCCAGGACAGCGCTGCCTTCGACGCGGTGATGGCGGCCTACCGGATGCCCAAAGGGACCGAGGCGGAGAAGGCCGCCCGCCGACAGGCGATCCAGGAGGCTACCCGACGGGCTGGTGAGGTCCCCCTGGCGGTGGCCCGCGAGGCGGTGGCCACGCTGCGGCTGATCCGGCAGGTGGCCGAGGTGGGGAACGTCAACGCCGTGACCGACGCCGGCGTGGCGGCCCACCTGGCCTGGGCCGCCGTCGAGGGGGCTGCTCTCAACGTCCGGGTCAACGCCCTCGCCCTGGAGGACGAAGCCCTGCGCCGGCGCTGGCTGGCCGAGGTGGAGGACCTCCGGGAGCAGGCGGGCCATCTCTGGAAGAAGGTAAGCGCCGTCGTCGTCCGGCGGGCCGGCCTGGAGCAGGGATAGCGCCGATGGTCCTGAACGACGGTCCTTCCCTCTACCGAAGGCGGCGGGCCACCGGTTGGATGGGTGGCCTCGTCGTCGTCGCCCTGGTCATCCTCTTCACCGCCGACCAGATGTTGGGAGCCCAGGCGGGGGCGGTGCTCACCGCCACGCCGGTGGCCGTCATCACCTCGACGCCGACGCCGACGCCCACCGATACGCCCACGCCGACCTACACCCCAACCCCCACCAATACGCCGACGCCGACGCCGACGCCGACCCCAACGCCGACCCCCACTAACACGCCCACCCCCACCCCGACCCCCACCAACACCCCGACGGCGACGCCGACGCCCACGGCGACGCCGACGGAGACGCCTACCCCGACCCCGACCTGGACGCCCCGCCCGTCACCGACCCCGCTGGGGCCTGGGACGATCCTGCGGGGGCCGACGGAGGGGCTGTCGGCCACCTCGGTGCCCGACGATCCGGCGGAGCATTACTGGCTCTTCCGTCCGCTGGGCATCGAGGGGCCAAGCTGGGCGGCCTCCAACTACCTGTACGGGACCACGGGAGGAGGGCGGCTGGCCGTCCACCACGGCCTGGACATCGGGGCCGGCCTGGGAACGCCGCTGGTGGCGGTGGCCCCCGGCCAGGTGATCGTGGCCGGCGACGACCGGACCGCCGTCTACGGCAAGCGGCCCAACTACTACGGCCTGCTGGTGGTCATCCAACTGGACTGGACGTATCGGGGGCAGCCGGTCTACGTCCTCTACGGCCACCTCTCGGAGGTGGTGGCCCAGGTGGGGGAGCGGGTGGAGCCCGGTCAACTGGTCGGCTACTCCGGCTCCAGCGGGGTTGCCCTGGGACCTCACCTGCACCTGGAGGTCCGGGTGGGGGGCAACACCTACGCCGACACCCGCAACCCGCAGCTCTGGATGGCCCCCTACGCCGGCTTCGGGACCGTCGCCGGCCGGGTGACCGACGCCGAGGGCCGGTTCCTCTACGATGTGCCCATCGCCATCCTCCGGCCTTCGGGGCAGGCGGTCCGTCAGAGCTGGACCTACGCCGACACCGGGGTGAACCCGGACGAGTTCTGGCAGGAGAACTTCGCCATCGGCGATCTGCCGGCCGGCAGCTACCTGGTGCGGGCCTACGTGGGGGATGAGGTGCTGGAGGTGCCGGTGGAGGTGGTGGCGGGCCAGACCGCTTTCGTCACCCTGACGCTGCCTGCATCGGGGGAGGGGGGGCCGTGAGGGGGAGGCCCGATGGTCGGTGGCCGGCCCTCTTCCGGGCCGTTGGGTTCGTGGGGCTGGTCCTGCCCTTGCTCTTCGTCGTGGCCGGGTGCGCAGACCTGGCGGGCGCTTCGGTGATCACGCCGGTCCCGTTCCCCACCCTGCAGCCCTCGCCCACCCCCCTGCCGCCGCCCACGCCGGCCGGGACGTCGCTGCCCTCGCCGGCCCCGCAGCGCCCCGGCTTCATCGTTACTCCCACCGGGGAGCCCCGGCCGGCCATCGTCATCAACCAGATCCTCAAGGAGCACTACTGGCTGGAGTGGCCGGTGCCCGGGCAGGTCCTGCACATCTATCCCTACGGAGCGCCCTGGCCGGGAGGGTCCTGGGTCCATCGGGGGGTGGACATCAGCGCTTCGGAGGGGGACCCCGTGCAGGCCGTCGCCTCGGGGGTGGTGATCGAGGCGGGGAACCAGTTGGTGGAGATCAACGGCCGGCCGAGCGGGGCCTACGGCAACCACGTGATGCTCCGGCTCGATCGGACCTTCGAGGGGTGGCCCGTCTACATCCTCTATGCCCACCTCTCCCAGGTCCTGGTCCGCGAGGGGCAGCACGTGCAGACGGGGGAACGGATCGGGTTGGCGGGGATGACGGGCAACGCCACCGGCCCCCACGTCCACCTGGAGGTGCGGATTGGTCAGAACAGCGAGGCCTACACCCGTAACCCGGTGCTCTGGCTGAAGCCGCGCCAGGGCACGGGCACGCTGGCGGGCCGGCTGGTGGATCCGCTGGGGCGCTACATCCATCGCCATCCCATTCGCATCTACCAGGGGGATCGGTTGGTCGAGGAGACCTGGACCTACACCAGCTCCGTCGTTCACCCGGATGAGGGGTGGGGGGAGAACTTCGTCTTCTGGGAGCTGAAGCCGGGGAAGTACACGGTGAAGGCGGAGGTGGGGGGGGAGACGCACCTGTGGACGGCCAGCGTGGAGGCGGGGCGGACGACGCTGGTGACTTTCACCACGCTGCGGGTTCCTTCGGCGGCAACCCCGACAGCCTCTCCTGGGCCGTAGGGAAGACTTGGCGCAAGGGGCGCAAATGGCCGGTGATTGCCCATATCTTTGGAGATAGGGAGACGAGCCGTCCACGAATGGGGCACGAATACACGAATTAAGGACCGCCTCATCGTGCATTTGTGAGAAATTCGTGGACGGCCTGCTACGGACCACTCTCTCGCTCCCTTGTGGGTAATCACCGCGCGAGTGATTGTTCCGAGTTTGGTGGAAGATTCAGGGGAGGCGAGGGGTCCCCCCATCTTGAGGGCTTTCAAGCAGCCACGAGTTCGGCGAGGTCGTAATCGGCTGTCTGAGCGCCCAGCCAGCCCAAGAGGGTGCTGACGTTCAACACCGATTCTCGGCGCTTGTAGCCCCGCATAGAGCGGTATCTTTCCTTCACCCACCAGCCAATCGCCCGTTCGGCCCCATTGTTGGTGCCATCGATGCGCTCCCCTTGGGGGCCTCGCCACCGCTGATAGAGGGTGAGGCGGGGCCAATTCTCCCATCGGTCCAGGGTCAGCAATCGCATCCGATACCACATAGTGGCTTTCTCCCCCTCCCCGGGAGGGGGAGCCTGGCAATAGGCCAAGTGGAGCGCCTTCATCCGCGCCTGCCCATCGTGGGGATGGCTCTCAATCAGCCTTTGGACCTCCTCCAAGTCGGCCAGAAACTCCTCAACCCCCTTGTTCACCCCCGGTGGCGGAGGATGAGGAGCCTCCATCGCCTGAGTCCCCAACTCCCCCACCAACCGAAGGGTGTTCTTGGTCACGTGAGCCCGGCAGATTTGGTGCGCCAGATCCAGGTCATCGGCCACCGTCTTGAGCCCATCGGCATCATCCGTGACCACCACCTCCGCTCCCACCAGGTCCGCCACCTCCTTCAGCCAGGCCAAGAGGCTCTCGGTCGTCTCGTCCTCCAGAATCTCCACGCTCAACTCAATACCCGTCCGGTCATCCACCACCACCCCAACCAGCAGACTCTCCCCCCCACACTTCACCTGGGTGATGTCCGCCCCGATCACCCGGACCCGCTTCCCCCCCTCCAGCCACCTCCGACGAAGCCGCCGCGCCTTCTCCCCCGCCTCTTGAACGTTCCGATAGACGGTCGTCTTCCCCAACTGGACCGGCTTGCCCAACAACGCCCCCATCACCTCCAGCACATCGGTCACCGCCCCGTAGCTGAGCCCCAACAGATACAACATCACACTGAGCGCCTTCAACGCCTGCGATTGCTGGCCCCGGGAGACCCCCTCCGGATACACCCGGAAAGTCCGCCGACAACTCAAACAGCGCTGACGCTGGACCTCCACTTCCTCATACGTCAGATCACGCACCGCCTTGGAACACCCCCCCTGGTGGAGCTTGACCGCTCGGCTGTGGCAGTAGGGACATTCGATCGGCTCCGGATAGCGCCCCGGTTCTACCTTGGAAATCTTCACCCTTAGACGCATAGCTCACCTCCTCCTGCTACTGCCCTCATTATACACCTTTTTCACCAGTTGTGGAACAGTCACACGCGCGAGTGGGTCTTGACGGGAGAGGAAAAAGCGGGTAAGATATAGGCACCGGCTTTCCCATCCCTTCATCCTTGTCGGCATCCTCGCTTGCCCTCCACGGCAGACCCCGCCCGTTGTGCTCTCCCGAAGGCCGGTGACAGAGGAGTGGCCTCCTGCACGCTTTTTCGGGGGTTTTCGGTGATTCTCGCAGGGAGATCTTTGGTGGGGGAAAGGAAATGTGTATCCCCTCATTCCACCCTTCCGGTGGGGCATCAAGCCCACCCCGAGCCCTTTTTCACCGGCCGGAAAGGGGGGTTCTCCCTCGGTGACGGTTTGCGGTCCGAATACAGGCCCCGATGAAGAGGGGGTTGAGACCAGGGATATAAGGTACAGTAAGCTTGATTTTGCAAAGTCCGAATACAGGCCCCGATGAAGAGGGGGTTGAGACTGGAGGTATCCGATCTCTCCCAACGTCGCCACCTGAAGTCCGAATACAGGCCCCGATGAAGAGGGGGTTGAGACTCGCTCCCGACGGGAGCGATGAAGTGTCCATCAGAGGGTCCGAATACAGGCCCCGATGAAGAGGGGGTTGAGACCCATCCTCCCCTCATCGGGGGGATGTAGTCCCCCCCGAGTCCGAATACAGGCCCCGATGAAGAGGGGGTTGAGACTCCTAGCTGTCTCATCATCCCCCTGATCCCGGCTTCCGTCCGAATACAGGCCCCGATGAAGAGGGGGTTGAGACGGGTTCCCTTGGGATAGCACGATCCAATAACATCCAGGTCCGAATACAGGCCCCGATGAAGAGGGGGTTGAGACATTCTATCTCCCCACGAATGGGGGAGATAGAATTGCGTCCGAATACAGGCCCCGATGAAGAGGGGGTTGAGACCTCCAGAGGATGATACTCCTCGCTGCCATCGCGGTAGTCCGAATACAGGCCCCGATGAAGAGGGGGTTGAGACCTCCAGAGGATGATACTCCTCGCTGCCATCGCGGTAGTCCGAATACAGGCCCCGATGAAGAGGGGGTTGAGACGAGTCGGTGTTTCAGTGGGTGGCTCCGTGGGAGTCGGGTCCGAATACAGGCCCCGATGAAGAGGGGGTTGAGACGTGTGGGTGTGTCCGTCGGCGTCGGCGTATTGGTTTGGTCCGAATACAGGCCCCGATGAAGAGGGGGTTGAGACAAGTTACTTCGTTTAGACGTAACAGTTTGTCTCCTGGTCCGAATACAGGCCCCGATGAAGAGGGAGGGTCGGACCAGGTTTAGCCGGTTACGAGGTGGCGACGAGGTGGTTACGAAAAAGCGTAACCAGCTTGAAGCCGGTTACGCTGAGGGGATGACTCCCG
>Ga0256830_1000685_pt1 | contig 25513 bp, 22 predicted proteins | sample 128326metaG_FD_190537 | JGI IMG/M metagenome (GOLD analysis project Ga0256830, IMG submission 190537) | Hydrothermal vent microbial communities from Lau Basin, Pacific Ocean - 128-326 | ecosystem: Environmental > Aquatic > Marine > Hydrothermal vents | place: Pacific Ocean: Lau Basin | collected... | reverse complement strand
TCAGCACTACCATTAAAAGTTAAATCGATTTTTCTGTTTGTTGTAGGTTGGTGGTGAGCCTGCGAACCCCAACAGTATTGGCAATGTTGGGGTTCGCAGGCTCACCACCAACCTACGACTTGTTAGATTTTATGGGGCTGTGATGCGGGTCGAGAAACCGCCTGTTCCACCAATGACTGTTTTTAGCGCTGAATTCACATTTTAGTGTCTGGCTATTGGCTGCTGACAAAATCCGGACACCGGGATAACAAAAAACCGTCACGCTCTGCCATGGGCTGGTGCATAACTGTACAACAACAGCACAATTTTCTGTCTGTACTGCATCAAATCCCCAGCCTGCACCAACCCGTAAAGCTGGCACGCACATTGCTAATAATTACATGTGCGATACAACCCTCTCCCTCCCCTGGGTTTTATCGCATGATTACTCTCCCTTTTGAAGGGCGCGAAAGCGCCCTTTTTTTTATCCTGCATTTCCCAAAATAAACACCTTTTTTCTTTCTCTCTACCATTCTGTGACACAGCTCACAGAAATGTCGCCCAATCTTTCCATACTTAGCATTGAAGGGCACGACGGTATTTCCTCCCTCCTATGCAGTAACCGTCGTATTCTCCTCTTTTTAGGTCGCGCACTCCTTTGGCGCGGCCTGTTTTTTTGTCGGCTTTTTTGTGTTTACGTTGTATTTACCCTGCCGGTAAAACCACCCCTCTCCACCCATGCTACAGCTTCGCGTACACTACCGTCATGAATGAACCGTTGACACTATTGGGAAATCGCTGCCCCGAAACTTTTCTGGCTGAATACTGGCAAAAACAACCTTTATTGATTCGTGATGCATTGCCCGGTTTTACCTCCCCTGTTTCCCCCGAAGAGCTGGCTGGCCTCTGTTGCGAGCCCGAAGTGGAATCCCGATTGATACTGGAACAGGCGGGTGCTGCCCCCTGGACAGTGGAATACGGCCCCATTCCTGAAAACCGCTTTGCTGAACTGCCGGAAACCCACTGGACATTGCTGGTGCAGGAGTGCAATCGTTATGTGCCCGAGCTGGCAGAGTTGCGTGAACAATTTAACTTCATCCCCAACTGGCGTGTTGATGATATCATGGCCAGCTACGCTCCGGCGCGGGGCTCCGTGGGTCCGCACACGGATCAATACGATGTTTTTTTGATTCAGGCTCATGGCACACGCCGCTGGCAGATCAGCACAGACCCCGTGCCTGATGATAATTTTCTGCCGGATATTGATTTGTGCATCATGCGTGAATTCACTGCCACGGAAGAGTGGATACTGCATCCCGGTGACATGCTCTACCTGCCACCGGGAGTTGCCCATCATGGTGTTGCCCTGGAAGACTGTATCACTCTCTCCGTGGGTTTTCGTGCCCCCAGCCATGCTGAGCTGCTCAACAGTTTTGCAGATCATGTAGCTTCACAACTTACCCCTGCGCAACGATTTGCCGACCCCGCGCTCCGGCTGCAACAACATCCCGGCGAAATATCCAGCGATGCCCTCACCCAGGTACGGGGCATTCTGCAAAAAATACTGGCTGATGATGCCTGTATTGACCGCTGGTTTGGCGAATTCATCACCGAAGCAAAAAATGAATACCCGGTGGAAGAAATCGAAATACTCGATGAACACCAATTTTTACAGGCCTTTTCAGCAAAAGACAGGCTCTACCGTAATGAACAAACACGATTTGCTTTTATTTCAAACAAGACGACAAACAACACGGCATTGTTCATTAATGGGCAACACTATCCTCTGCCCACAGAGCTGGCCTTCGCCGCGCCCCTGCTTTGTGACCAACACCAATGGTCGTATGTGCAGCTGCAAAGCGAATTAACACAACCCGGTTTTGCAAAATTACTCACAACGCTGTACAACCACGCCTATGTCTACTTCACCTGATCCGACTCTCAGCAAACCTTTTAAAGTCCAGCGTGTCACTTGGCAAAACGCCGAGACTGATTTGCGTATCCTGCGTGAATTTGTCTTCATCAAGGAACAAAACGTGCCGCCTGAGCTGGAATGGGATGGCGAGGATGAAAATGCCGTACATGTGTTGGCACGCGACGAAAAGGGGCGCGGTATCGGTACCGCCCGCATGACCGCCGACGGACACATCGGACGCATGGCGGTATTACGTGCCTGGCGGCGACGTGGCGTAGGCAGCGAAATGCTCACTGCACTGATCACCATTGCCCGCGCACGACAGCTGCCCCGCGTGAAACTCGATGCACAAACACAGGCCATCGACTTTTACCTGCGCCACGATTTTGCACCGCAGGGTGAAGTTTTCATGGATGCCAATATTCCTCATCAACACATGACGCTCAACCTGCCGCCGCTGGATGTACATATCAATATCAACGATTTACCCAGGCAGGTTTTAGGTGAAACCCGTGGCTATATTAACCTCAAGGGACGAGAGGACAATACACAGGCCGCCATACACATGGTTGCGCAAGGCAAACGTTCGCTGAATCTGTTCACCCCAAATCTTGACCCCCGGATCTTCGACAACGAAGATTTTATCGAAGTTGTTAAACAACTGGCCATCAGCAGCTCACGATCCAGAGTCAACATTCTGATATTGGACCCTTCTGACGTCGTGACGCATGGGCACCGCATCGTAGAACTGGCACGACGTATCAGTAGTCGCATTTTTATTCACCGTGCCGATGAAGAAGACCGGAATCAAGTAAACACTTTTATGATTGTCGATGACGTGGGCATCATCCGTCGCGCACACAATGATCGTTTAGAAGGCCTGGCAGAATTCAATAACCCGGCCGAGGCGCGACTACTCCTTAAAACCTTCAACGAAGCCTGGGAACGCAGTCAACCGGAACCCGAATTACGCCGCCTGCATTTATAATTTGTTAATATGAAAAAAATACTTCTTTATGGGTTGCTGCTTGCCAGTATTCCATCAAACACCGTGTTTGCATTAGGCAATCATCCTGAAGCCGGGAGCTGTTCCTTAAGTAAACCCTATTTCGCGATTTGCACTCACAGCCTGCACAACCTGGAGGGCTGGTTTAGTAGAAGCTGTTATGCAGACCGGGCATTAGCGCAACGTGACGCAGAAAAACATGCCGAAAAAAACCATCAGGGAAATATGCGCTGGACGGGGGTTAACCAATTTCGTTAGGCAATGAAAAGGTGAACATCCCCCAATGTCATTAAGTTAAGAAATGAATGGTGGCAAGTGACGTTTAGAGGTTCAGTGTGTACCACAGAATGTTGTGGAAACAAAAAACACAATGTCTGTCACACAGAGGCCGCAGAGGCGCAGAGTGTTTACTGTTTTTCTCTGTGCCTCTGCGTCTCTGTGATCTCTGCGTTCACAAGCACCCGGTTTGGTAAAGCGATAGACTTCCAGGTGACCCCCGGGGGGATTAAGGAGCATCTTCATTCATCGCATTAACATCTAACCGTAAGTAGATTACTCTCACAATCACCTCAGCGATACCAGAGAATCATCTTCGCTTCCAACGGTACGTTTGCCAGTGGATGTGTCGGAACAATGCGGGGTGTAAAGTCTGCAAATGGCCGATCAGCGGTAACGCTACCGGAATACAACCAGGCATTAGCAGTACCCGCCAATGCTGCACCCCGCTCCAATATCTGCCGCACCGGTTCACCACCATTGATGGCGTCGGCATACAACTCAACCCTCACTGCCTGTACAGGAAGATCATCAAGATAGACTTGCACCTCCACCTGCCAGCCGCCATTGTTTTGTTGTGTGCTCACATTACCGAAGTGAATGCGTGACCAGTGTTGTTGCAAGCACTGGTGCCACGCTTCCAGCTCTTCAGCAACACCGGATTCAGTACTACGCTGTTGCCAGGCTTTGGCCAATGGCAGGTAATAATTTTCGGTATATTCGCGCAACATGCGATTAGTGGAATACTGTGTGGTCAGGCGGGACATGCTTTCACGCATGCGACTGACCCAGGCCAGAGGAATGCCATTCGTATCACGCTGATAGAAACAAGGTACCACCTCTTCTTCCAGCAAGCGGTAAAGCTGTTCTGTTTCGGCGATATCCCAGGTGGCGGTATCGGCATGCTCACGACCATCACCCAGCGCCCAACCCAGCTCCGGCGCATAAGCCTCGGCCCACCAGCCATCCAGTTCCGACAGATTGAGCCCACCATTAACCAGCACTTTCATACCGCTGGTGCCGCTGGCCTCCCAAGGCCGACGTGGGGTGTTGATCCACACATCAACACCCTGGGTCAGCTGAGCCGCGACGTGCAAGTCATAATCTTCAACAAACACCACCTGTTGCCAGAGATTGTTTTGTGCCAGAAACTGCTGCCATTGTTGCAGCATCTGTTTGCCAATCGTGTCTTTGGGGTGGGCCTTACCGGCAATAACCAGTTGCACCGGCCGGTCACGATTGGTGAGCAACCGCACTAGCCGCTGCGGGTCGTGCAGTAATAGATTGGGACGTTTGTATTCAGCAAAGCGGCGGGCAAAACCTAAGGTCAGCGCATCAGGTTCAAGAGCATCGGCATATTCCCGGCTACGCGATTCTTCCGATCCCCGGCCACGGTATTGATGCACCAGTCGATGACGCAACCAACTCACCAGCCGCTGGCGGCCACGGGAGCGAAAACGCCATAACGTTGCATCCGACTGCTCGCGCAAATCCGCTTCCACGGTTTCCAGCGTACCGCGCCAGCGTGACTTGCCACAGGCCTCGGTCCACAGAGTATCCGATGTTGGAGAGTCCCAGCTTGGTACATGAATGCCGTTGGTAATATAGCCAACGGGTACCTCAGCCTCTGGCCAGCGGGGAAATAACGGCGAAAAAATACGCCGACTGACCTCGCCATGCAGTCGGCTTACCGCATTGCTCGCACCAACACCGTGCAAAGCCAGATAAGCCATATTAAAAGGCTCGCTTACCGCATCAGCATGACTTTGCCCCAGGCTCAACAGCTCATTGATATCAATGCCCAGTTCATCGGCCATCGGTTGAAAATACTGTCTGACTAATTGCAGTGAGAAACGATCAAAACCTGCTTCTACCGGAGTGTGAGTGGTAAACAGATTACCAGCACGGGTAGCCCGCAGAGCCTCGCCAAAGTTACCCCCTGCACGCTGCATGTGATAACGCGCCCGCTCCAGTATGGCGAAAGCGGCGTGGCCTTCGTTGAGGTGACAAACAGGACAGTGAATACCCAGGGTTTCCAGCAATCGCCAGCCGCCAATACCCAGCACCATTTCCTGTTGCAGACGCATCTCCTTGCCGCCGCCGTAAAGTTCACTGGTAATACCCCGGTCACCGGGATCATTGAGTGGATCATTACTGTCAAGCAATAACAGCGAGCGACGCCCAACCTGGGCACGCCAGCTGCGCAAATGCAGGGAGCGACCGGGCAGCTCGATGCTGATACGCACCCATTCACCCTGATCATCACGCAGTGGTACCACCGGCAGCATGGTCGGGTCGTTATAGGGATAAAATTCAATCTGTTCGCCATCGGCATTTAATGCCTGGCGGAAATAGCCCTGTTGATAAAGCAGGCCGACCCCGATCAGCGGCACGTCCAGATCACAAGCGGTTTTGAGATAATCCCCCGCCAGCACACCCAGTCCACCGGAATAAATAGGCAGCGATTCGCAAATACCAAACTCCATACTGAAGTAGGCAACATAACCACCAATAGCGTCACCGATAGTTTCCGAAAACCAGGAATGTTCACCAAAGTGAGCCTCCCGTGCATCCAGTTGTTTTTGCAGTTTTTCGAGAAAGACTTTATCGCTGGCCAGTGCCTGTAAACGCCGGTCAGAGACCGTCTCCAGAATCAACCAGGGGTTGGCCGTTGCGTCCCATAAGTTGGAATCCACTTGCTGCCACAAGGCATCCGCACCGTGATTCCAGCTCCAGCGTAAATCCAGTGCCAGTGTTGCCAACCCTTTTACAGAGGCAGGCAAGGCCCGTGGCAAGTAATGATTGGTTTGCATTGCATCATCTCCAAAAAATCAATGTATCCGTCGTCGCTGACTGAACAGCAACTCGAAAACAATAATCCCGACATAAAACAACCCCAACGAAACCAACGTACCGGCCTCGTTATTCCCTAAATAGACACCCAGGGTTATCCAGCTCGCCACCGTCATAAACAATCCCGCCAGTGGTACCCAGGGCCGAATGACAATCTGTTTACGCAGACGCCAGGCCGAAAGATTAATCGCAGCAAAAATCATCAGAAAAGTGGAGCTGGCAAAGGATGAAATTATTGTAAGATTGGCGCTATTCACAAACAACAGAGTGATGGCCGTAATAACAACCAGACTGACCCAGGGAATACCGTTCTGGCATCGACGGAAACCAAAAACCGTTGGCAACTGTTTCTCTCGGGCCATCTCTGCTCCCAGACGGGCGGTACCAAACAGCGTCGCATTAATCGCAGAGGCCGTGGAAAAAAGTGCCGCCAGACCAATAAGCATAAATCCTGCTTCCCCCAAAAAAGGCTTCGCTGCCACTGCCAAGGCATATTCCTGATAACGGTCTATTTCTTCCGGCAACAGATTCCCTACTGCGACCAAAGAAACCAGTACGTAGATAACAATAGTGATACCGATAGACCAGAGAATGCCACGCGGCAGATTACGCTCAGGGTTCTCCATTTCATTCACAGAGTTGGAAATCAGCTCAAAACCCTCGTAAGCCACAAAGATCAACGCCGCCGCCATGAGCACGCCCAGATGACCGTTATTGAACACCGGTGACACATAGTCACTTTTGATAAAAAACAGGCCGATAGCCGCAAACAGAAACAGGATTAATACCTTGATGGTGACAATAACCAACTCGGCATTACCTGCCTCTTTCACACCATAAAGATTAATACCGAGAAAAACCAGCAGTACCAGCGAGGAAAGCAAATGCTGCATGGCAGAATGCACATCGACACCCCCACCCAGCAAAGCCGCACCATAAACACCGAAGGTATAAGCGTAGAGCCCCATGGTGCCGATATAACCCACCAACAGCAGCCAGCCGCCAATGCCCGCGATATTGCCTTGACCAAACGCCTGTTCCAGATAAGTGAAGCTACCGCCATCAGAACGAAAGGTCAGCCCTAACCGGGAATAGCTCCAGCCTGTCAGCAAGGCAATCACACCTCCCAGCGCAAAAGCGATAGGGGCAGCGTGCCCTGCCTGGGCGATGGCCAGACCCAACACTGAAAAAATACCGCCACCCACCATACCGCCCACACCCATGGCAATGACTTGTTTAAGGTTCAGTTTGGCGGAAGTATTTTTTTCCGGTGTATTATTCACTGATGTTACGCAGGCCTCAAATGTGAATTAAACGCTAAAAATATCTGTTTTAAGAATCATCGGGTATTTACAAATACTGGGTTTAACAAAGTAACAGGCTTACAGACAGCCCCGATTTTTGATCAAGAAGTTAAGTCGATGTTCCTGCTTGTTGTAGGTTGGTGGTGAGCTTGCGAACCCCAACAGGGCCGGTGATGTTGGGGTTCGCAAGCTCACCACCAACCTACGCCAGACAGAAATTTTGGCTTAACGTAATAGCATTGGGTAACGTCCACTTTTTTAGCTTTTTTTCGGGAAATAAAACAACTTTTTTCCGTAGCCAAAATATCAAGCAATGGCCGCATTCTCTTGATAAAAATCATCGCCTGATCATCAGATTAATCATGATGACGTCTTTAACTGCTCCTTAAGCATGGCAACCTCAGCTTCCAGCTTGCTGACCCGCTGTGCCAATTCAGACACATCCCCAGACTCTGAAGCCCTGGTGTCAGTCGCAGTTTGTGTTTGGCTAACATGTGCCTCACTATCAATGGGCCCGGAAAACAAATGCATGTACTCTGCATCCTTTCGCCCGGGCGTGCGCGGCAATTTCACCACCAATGGACTGCTATCCCGCTCGATCAACCCGGTAAGGGTACTTATAACGGCAGCGTTATCGGCATAGGCATGCAAACGACCACTACGCGCCCTCAACTCTCCAGGCGTTTGAGGACCGCGCAGCAACAGTAAGCACACAATAGCAAACTGAGAAGCATCAAATTGATATTCGCCAAACTGCGTATTGCACAAAAGCTGTGTGTATTTTTCAACCCCGCTCTTAAAATTTTCCTCAACACGCACGAGATGCTTGGCCTGCAAATCACGGACGGTACGCTGCACCACACCCCGCTCCAGAGACATTACAGGGTTACGGCTGGACTTCTGATTGCAAGCACTGGTCAAAGTATTAAGCGTGAGCGGGTATTGCTCTGGTGTAACAACAGATTTTTCCATCAGACAACCAATTACGCGGACTTCATTAGCAGATAAATTCAATAGCACTATTGGATCCTCATTATTCCTGTCAAAGTATCAGAGTGGTCAATGCTTAATATACCTGTAGCGTTTGGGATAATGCCACCCATGCTTGATTGCAAAACCTGACCCTGGTTTTTCCGGTCAAGTGGATTTGTTAGGTTTCTTTGTGCTTCACAAATATTACTACGTTACCTTTTTTATGCCCCATATCAACATACCTGTGAGCCTTAGCAGTGTGCTCTAAAGGATAAACTCTATCGATGACAGCCTCAATATCTCCAGATTCAGCACGCTCTCTAAGGAAATCAAGCCCCTCTTTACTTTCACCTGCCACACCACAAATTACATTTTTTCTAAAAATTGATAATAAGTTGTTTAGCAAACTCGTATTAATTGAAATTAATAGTCCTTGTTTTGTTAATGATTTTTTACATTGGGGCAAAGATAGATTACCTACCGCATCAAGAATCACGTCATAAGTTTGTTTATTTTTAGTGAAATCTTCTTTAGTGTAATCAATAACTTCTTTTGCACCGAGAGATTTAACCAAACCAATGTTAGCTGTACTACAAACACCTGTTACTTCTGAGCCAAAATATTTTGCTAGCTGTATTGACGAAGTTCCCACAGACCCCGATGCTCCATTAATAAGAACCTTTTGATCTCTTTGAACATTTGCTTTATCTCTAAGGAAATGTATTGCTGTCAACCCTCCAAAAATAATAGCAACTGCTTGTTCATGGCTCATATTGTCTGGTTTTTTCACCAAAGCAGCATTTTCAGAAAGGCAAGTGTATTCAGCATTAGCTCCTAATCTCATTCCTGTTGTTCCAAATACCTTATCACCTTCTTTAAACAACTTTACATCTTTTCCTATGGACTCTATTTCACCTGACATGTCCATTCCAGGGACTGGTCTTCTAGGCTTTGTTAAACCAAACATCAATCGTGTAGGTAACCAAAACCCCATAGGAATATTAAATGAACGAAGCCGACAATCACCCGCTGTTACAGAAGATGCATGTATTTTAATTAATACTTCATCTTTTTTGGGAGACGGTTTCTCGAACTCTTTAAGCTCAAGAACTTCAGGCGCTCCATATTTTGTCCATGCTATCACTTTCATAGCTCTCCTTTTTGAATATGATTATTTAAAACCTAACGCACGCATGCCGCTGATGCTTAAAATCATAATCATCGTTGTTTTCTCTCAGTCATCTGTTTCTGCATCTTTGATAATTTTTTTGCGCTCACGCTCATACTCCTCATAGGATTTGTTGGTGCGCTCGATACATTCAACATAGGTGGAACGTGGTTCTTCAACACATTTCTGCCGCTGATTCAAACGTAAATTATCGTACATCACTTTGTTACTGCACCCGGTGACGCTAGACATGACCATCAGAACCATAAGCAATTTACTCATCGCTTACAGCCGCCATGTTCTTCAAAGTAACTCACTAACACCAGCATTGCATTGTCCGTGGCGTATTGCTCACTCCGTAGCTCCATAAAGCGAATAATAGCCGGCACATCAAATAACTCTTTTGGCTTCTTACAATACACTTTTCCCAGATAATCCGCCTGTTCGTCGAGCGTCGCTAGCAGGTCAAGAGCTCCGCCAACATAAGCCTGGATAATCGGATGATCGCTGCATTCGCCGGAAGATGAATAACAGATGTCAGAAACCTGCTGCATCGTCAACGCGGTCGCGCTGAGCGCATGCAGGGGTAATAACAGCGTAACAAGGGTGGTTACGAGCAAACGAATATTCATAGACATAATTCTCTTGAGATAATCACTGTTAAACGATAATATATTATCTTAAAACAACTATGTCAAATGGAGTATATATGACTCGGCAATTTTCACGATTAATCGCCTTCGGTTGCATGGCAATACTTATTACTACCCCCTTTATCGCCCTGTATTTCCTGATCAATATTGAGCTATTTTCTGCTATGGCCAGAAGTAACTTAGGCCTGCCGATACAATGGCAGACCGTCTCCGATACTCAGTGGTACAGCTTGTGGTTGTTGACCGCCCTTTATGTTGCCACCGGTTTGGCTGGCCTCTACTTTTTACGCCGCGCGTTCTCCAACTTTGCAAAAGGACAGCTCTTTAATCACAGTAATAGCCGCAATCTGCGACTGTTTTCAATCTTGCTGTTTGCACAGGCACTTGCCAAACCCCTGCACTTCTCTATTTCCAGTATGCTGCTATCAATGAATCATCCTGCTGGCCAGAAAATGCTCTCTGTTTCCTTGGGGAGTGATGAAGTTAAAGTGATCGCACTGGCCATGATACTGTGGGTAATGAGTGACCTATTAGTTAAAGGTAGCAAGCTCGAAAGCGAAAACAAGCAGTTTATCTAGGGATATCTTAATGCCTATTATTGTTAACCTAGATGTCATGCTGGCTAAACGTAAGATTCGCGGTAAAGAACTTGCCACTAAAATTGGTATTACCGAGCAGAATTTATCGCTGCTGCGCACGGGTAAAGTTAAGGGCGTGCGTTTCTCCACACTGGAAAAAATCTGTCAGATTTTGGAATGCCAGCCAGGTGATATCCTCGAATTTGTTCTGGACGAACTAAATCCTGAAGACTAGCATAGCAGCATAGGATCGGGTCTTGCATTCAAGCACTGGCTTCAAAAAATGATTTTACTGCACGACTCACTGTTGAATAATGAACACTAAACCATTCGGAAATTTCTTTCATCGTGTACTCACCTGAAGCATAAGCCTGTGCCATGGCAATTTTTCGATCAGTGATGTTTTCTTCGTACCACTGTAGAGAGCGAGCCAAAAGTTTACGTTGCAACCGGGATACCTCTTTTAACTGCTCTTTCCGAACTTGTGTTGCATGCGAATTAGCGAATCGAATCAGCACGAATTAGGGGACAGACCAGAATGGCACTAACTTAAGCATTTTTAGCAAGGTTGGATTCTTGTGAAATCTGCGCCAATACTGGCTTAAGTTGTTGTTTTAGCTATGCAGAAACCCCTTAACTTAGTGCCATTCCGGTCTGTCCCCTATTTTCAAGACTTGACCCTCCCTCCTTATCGGTCATTTTGGTAGGCTAGTCGGTGATACGTTATATAATGTCACTTGGCGTTAGCATTATTACGGCATTTCGATTATAAAGGCATCATATTCCGCGAATTTATGGTAGTCTGCGCCATTCCATGTAATGGCGCGGTGGTTTTATTTGTTCATTTGTTTGCCTGGGCATCACCAGCTAACCCATCACAACATAAATATCTACATTTCATCACCTTAAAACGGTTGCTGGACTAGTTTTTCTCTTCACATATAGTGCCCTCCCCTGAATTTAAACATCAGGTGATTTGCTATTCAATTAATCTAATTAATTATTGAGATCGTGAAATACCAATGCATATAGAAATAATAACCACACCCAATGAAATGCTAAAAGAAAGCGGATTTGGCTCTCGAATGGCCTGTAACAGTGTTTTAACTGCAATTCAGCGGATGGGGTATAGCATAAAGCTGAATGTGTGCGAAACAAAAGATAACTTGGATGAAATAGTCAAAAGAAAGCCTGATTTAGTTGTCTTGGCGGTAAAGTATATTCCCGTTAAAAATAATGATGACATTTGGTTGTCTGATTATTTTTTCCAGCATGGAATTAATTGCACAGGCTCAACAAGAGAAGTACTAAAATTCGATTCCAACAAAGTGCTCGCTAAAACACATTTAGTAAACAAAGGTATTAATACGTCTAATTATTTTATTGCAAACCCTGGACAGTATAAAAAAGAAAGTGAATTACCGATTACGTTCCCACTGTTTTTAAAGCCAATAGATGCGGCTAATGGTAATGGAATTGATGATTTATCATTTGTAAAAAATTTTACAGATTACGAAAATAAAATAGCATCACTATACGACTCATTCAATCAACCAATTTTGGTCGAGGAATATCTTGATGGTCGGGAGTTTACCGTTGCAATCATCAAAACATTCGATGATAAATTAATCGCATCTGCAGTTGAAGTAATTCCGCCAATATCAACTGATGGGCTTAGGATTTTAGGCGCACAGGCAAAAAAAGATAATTCTGAAAAACTCATAAAAATTGATGACAATGAAATAAAATGTAGAGTAGCTACATTGGCTATTGATGCTTTTAATGCTCTTGGCGTCAGGGACTTTGGGCGCATTGACATTAAAAGCAAAAAAAATGGAGAGTGCTTCTTCATGGAAGCGAATCTGGTTCCGGGTATGACCTTTGGTTCCAGTTATTTCCCTAAGGCATGTGAAATAGTTCATAAATTCTCTTACGATAAAGTGGTTGAATTACTATTAGCTGGAGGCCTTGCCAGAGCTTCTGCAACCATACCTCCTAACATGCACCCTGACCCCCAGAAGATAAATTCGTTGCCGCTGTAAAAAGCATTTGATGATGATTCTGGAGAGTCTGTTTGTATTGAAAGGCAAAGTTATATTTTTTATTAAGATTTTTCTGTGCAAGGGTGGCATCATCGCACAGAAAGAACCTGTTAGATCTTTCAATATGATGAAATATTTCTCATACTAGCTGATACTTTTCTTATATCAGATTTATCGGTCATAGCCTTTGGCGAAAGTCGTCATAGACCGTAAAGTAATTATTAGCTAATTATAATAATGCGAACGTATTGAGGAGTTCCCTCTGCATGTCCTATGAGCTTTTAGTCGAAGTTACACGTAATGGTACCGTCGAAAGCCAGCACTTTGGTGCTGCCGTCGTGTGTAATTTTAATGGCGACGTTGTACATAGCTGGGGAGACATCGAAAGTCTGGTATTTCCACGCTCTGCGCTAAAGCCGATGCTGGCTATTCACCTGATTGAGAGCGGTGCAAGTGTCCAATATACTCTAAGTGATGCAGAATTATCGCTAGCATGTTCATCTCATCAGGGTGAACAAATGCATCAAACTTTAGTAGAGTCATGGCTAAACCGCCTGGGATTAACTGAGGATCATTTAGCCTGTGGTGCTGTGCTTCCTGAAAGCACTGAGCGTGCCCATCAGCTGTTAGCCAATGGGCAACAAGGTTGTCGAATACATCATAATTGTTCAGGCAAGCACGTCGGATTTTTAACCACGGCATTGCACTTGAATTTACCAATGGATAATTACCACCTGCTTGAACACCCATTGCAACAATTATCGTTGGATATACTTTCCGATCTGGCTGATATTGATATTAAACAGTATCCAATGGGGATCGATGGCTGTGGATTACCTGCACCCACAATGCCTTTGCTACAGCTTGGACGCACCGTGGCCCGCTTCGCTAATCCTGCAGATTTGTCAGATTATCGCGCGCAAGCAATTTACCGACTTCACGAGGCTATCACCAATGAGCCCTTATATATTGCCGGGCATGGAACTGTTGTCAGTGAGTTGAACGACGTTACAAAAGGTACTGTGCTGGCTAAAACCGGTGCCGAGGGTGTTCTCATTGCAGCTTTACCTGAACGAAGCCTGGGGGTTGCATTAAAAATAGCGGATGGAAGCGCACGTGCAAGCTCAATAGCATTATTGGCAATCCTTGACCATCTCGGCGCTTTATCTGATAAAGAGAAACATAAACTTCAGGCTCATATCTCTCCAACCATAATAAACTCAAGAAACTTAATCGTTGGAAATATTCGCCCAGCCGCATCCTGGTTATCAGGACTCAATAGTAATTGACCGTTAATTGGGACTTAAAAAAAGAAAAAGAATCAATGGAGCTAGACTCGAATGGCACTTTTAGGCCGGCCTTGAGGTCGATATTGAAGCGCCTTTCCTGCCAAATTCTCCAGCTTTTTAATAAATCGCCCCGAACCACAGGGTAAACCCTTATCAGCATTTCGCCTCAAAATACTGATTTTTTCAAGATCATCCCCCTCTGCCAACCAGGCCGACCAATCAGCAATTTGCGCTAACTGGCGTTGCCAGGCAACTTTTCGATTCAGAAGATCATCTTCTCGCAAGTGACAATGTGCTGCTGCGCTGGACCATGGATACCGTTCACACTTCCGCACTATTCCAGCTCTTACAGGATTGCGCTCAACATAACGAATAGCAGCCCATAGATAGACCTCATCAAGTGGAGAGGAAAAATATCGGCCTTGCCAAACATGCCCTTTCCAACCGTGCTCCCGATTAAGTCGTTGCGCATAACGCATATGTAAGGGCTTGAGGACTGCTTGTAATCCATCCTCTGTACGCGGGATCACAATAAGATGGATATGGTTAGTCATCAGACAATAAGCGATAACGTCCAGCTTATGTTTTTGACTGTATTCTTTCAGCCAGCTGAGATATACCTTTCTGTCTTCATCCGAATAAAAAACATCTTCACGGCGATTGCCACGCTGGGTAATGTGGTGTGGCACACCTGCAAATACTGTTCTCGCTACTCTAGGCATGCGAAGATATATAACATAATGTTAAATAAAGGGTAGCGTCCCCTTTTTCTAGATTCCCTGGAGGTATTCTTCACATATCCCTGTCTGTGCCACAAGTCGCTGACATTTCCTGTAATTTAAGACTAAAGGCATTTTCCGCCGAGGTCGTTATTAGCAGGCATTCCTGTGCCCGTGTCATGCCGACGTAGAGCAAACGGGCGTTTTGTGCTTGCTGTGCTTCAGCATCGTTCAGTTGACCAACTCCCAGCATGATGACACGGGAAAACTCCAGTCCTTTGCTGCTGTGAATGGTCAGTACTGTAACCTGCTCATTGCTCGGGTTGTAAGTGCTCTTGTACTGTTTGCTGCCCAGCCAAGCATAGGGAATATTAGCGGCCTTCAGTTGTGATGCCACTTTGTGCCCCTGGTCTCCTCTGGCGTATACCACGGCCATATCACTCCAAGACACACCCTGCTCATGCCATTTCTTTAAACACCTGAGCGCATAGACAATCTCTTCCGGGAGATTATTGCTTCGGTGAACAACGGGTACGGGGCCACTGTTGCCTGCTGCTTCCGGCTTGATCAGAGGAATGTGATCATCATCCGTACTTTTTGGATTAAAGTAGTGACGGGTAAAGGTGTATGCAAAATGAAGAATTTCACGAGTATTACGGTAATTAAGTCGCAAAATTGTCGTGCGTCCCTTTCCCTGGATACCAACGCTGGAAAGACTGAAACCGAGGCCGGAATTTTTGTTATAAATTGACTGGGCGTCGTCGTAAAGCAATAGCAGAGCATTGGTTTCAGGGTCTACCATCTGTACCACCAGCTTCAGCCACTCTGCCTCAAAATCATGGCCTTCATCAATCAACAGGGCACCGTATTGCGCTCTGGGGATACGCCCCTTATCGACAGCAGCAATCACACTCTCCACCTGCCGCTCCCAGGGAGGACTGTCGGATTCCAGCAGCTCTACATGGTAAGTTTTGAGTTGTTGGCCACACCAGTCATGGAAATGGTAAACTTGCACTTGACCGGCAATGCCCTTGTCAGCGATGAAAGTCTGTAGCCTGGCAGCAAGGGTGATATTAAAGCAGAGTACCAGGATCGGCTTGCTCATTATCTGTGCTAGATGCAAACAGCGATAACCCAATATCAGGGTTTTGCCGGAACCCGCAACCCCGTGGATTACCCGATGCCCTTCCCCCAGACTACGAGCCAACTGCTCCTGCTGAATATCCATGATTTTCATAATATCAGGCAGAGTCTGTTCCAGATGTGGTGCTTCCTCATCGTTTTCAGCAAAAATGTCGGCTTGGCCGCAGTCGTCAATACGAATTTCGGGAAACAGGTGCCAACGGATGCAGTTAATTTGTGGCAAGGTCAGGGTTCCTCCAAATCGATAATGAAACATATCCCATAGCTGTGCCTGAAATTTTTCGGCATCCGCACTTTCGGTGATTTCATCTTTATAGATGATCAGATGATCCGGCAACAATCCTTCACGCCGCTCATCGGGAATCGCTTTTTCAATCTGTTTGCGAGTGATGTTGGTAAATACCACACCCCAGCCATAAGGCATGAGCAGGTTGCCTTTATAATTTTCTGTGGTCTGGCAGAGTTTGGGGTCGCGTGACAATGTTCCTACCACGCTATAGGTATATTGGCGAGCCTGTTCCAGCGGGTGTGGTCTGGTGATCAGACCGGTATCTGTCAGCAAGGTGACATCCGATTTACTGATTTTTTTCAGTGTCTCCGGTTTCCAGTCTTTTACCTCCAGAAACAGCAATCCCCGCGAAGGATGCAGGATGATAAAATCGGGATAACGGCGTTTTTTCCCCACAGGAATATCGAACCAGACCAGATAATCGTCTTCTAGCAACTCTTGCAAACGCCTTGCTACACGTTTTTCTCCGGAAGTCATGCGCCCGAGGGTTTGCCGGTTCAGTGAAGGGATAATTTCTGCCATTGTTCGCTACTGCTTCTTTTATCGGGGCTATCAATAATAAAGGGGATGCTACCCTTTATTCTTTCTATCAAATCTTTTTGCATTCCCACTTCGCCAACCAAGCAGCTTCCTCAACATCGCTGAGATTTAAGGGCAAAGCTCCTATGCAAACAACAGTATTATCATCAATCAGACCTAACGCTAACTTTTCCCCTTTGGAAACATCACCTAATTCAGGCTTTGGCAAAACAAATGCATTATGTCTATTTTCTCGGGAAAGTCACTTCGGAGAACCCTCCCTTCCAATGAGATCGGGTCAGGCATATCTGCTGCAAATGATGGTAATTTAATCCATTTACTTACAGCCTCTAACTCAACCACTTCAATAATCACTTTATACTTAACTATACGGTCCGCTTCTCACTCCCAACTTAAGGTCGTATTATTGTTAAAAGATGACATTGCTCTATCTCCTGCCATAATTAATATGGTGAAAAGTAAAACAAATAATTTGGACTTATTCATAGCATTTAAAGGGACCGGAGTGGTTTTTCGGAGATGTCACCGTTGAAAGATCAATACACAAAAAAACCCACTATTTTTTCCATATATTTTCAGGATTTTTATTTAGTGTAAAAATATGGGGCGTATTTTACACGCCAAAGGCATGCCGCCATAATCAGGGGGTTTATACATATCTGGCATCATTATTTCACCCTGGAATGTTTGTGATGCATGAAATATACCGTACCAGCAGGCTGGAAAACGAAAAAACCTGTCAATGGCCGATCTACACCCCGATGTTTCGTTGCCTGAAATTTTACTCAGGTCTACGAAAAGCCCTTTTTCATCTATAAGCTACTTATCGAACTTTCTAATTTACAAAGATATTTGTAAATATCTTCATTGCTATGTTGTAAGTTTGGAAGCAAAGATAAAAAATCATAATTTGGGTTATGTGTTGCCCACCTAACTGATTCAATAATCCCCGTTAACTCCGACTCATCATACTCACTTTTTAACGATTCTAAGTCTTGTGCTGTAAGCCTCAAAAACTCACTCACATCATCCACGTAATATAATTTGTGAAGGGGGATTTTTAAAAAATCCATATTCATAATTATTAAAATCCTGCTCCCATATCAACCGGGGTAGACTTCGATCGATTTAGATAATTTCTAGCTTCTTGACCTTCCCTCTTCACATTTTTGACACTACTTCGTAAGCAGCTCATAGCCTTTCAAAATCAACCGAGACTGCCCCCATCGATTTTTCTATTTCCTTTGAGTTTACCCAACTCGACTATTGTAGATTATTCATGCGTGATGGCAGCATGTTAGAAACCATCCAATTTAATTATTCACTTACAAGTAACCATTCACCACTCTGAGCTTCTTCAGAAGATAATTCAACAGTGTCCCGAGTTTCAAAGGCTTTTTGATCCAGATTTGCCTGCTGATTTAACATCTTCCGCTCACCAGATATTGTTAGAGTCTGCCGCATTTCATCGCCTAAGATTAAACGAAATTGTTTCCCTATTACGCTGAATTTAGGGTTGTAGCCACTGCATACCAAGATCGTAATTCCATCAGACAACTCAAATTTTTCAGTAATATTCATTTTTATACTCATGATCACAGTCCCTTATCTTTTAGTATCTGCAATATCTGAATATCTTCATCACTTAACCCCAGCATTTTTTGGTGTCTGATCATAAAGTCTTTAACATGCGTCTCCGCACTACCAAGACCACTAGTTCCCAACCGATCAGTAATTCCTAATCGCGTTTGAGTTCCATGTAAAAACTCTTCTATCACAGCTGCTTTACTTGGATTTTCTCTGAGAAGGATATGGGTATTGTTGACACCACCGACAGACGCTTCGGCTCCAAAGTAATCAAGCATGCGAAGTTCCTCCGATCCTGGTTTTGCAATAACAACATCGCGCTTATTCGCAACTGCTGATATTAGCTCGGAAGAAGCAGGCTCAACCCCCATCAAATCATCGGGACTACGCATATTAATTTTATTTGGACCAACACTCTCAACTTCTATCGTATTCATATCTCTGGAGGTCTTCAACTCAACCGGAGACCGAGGTGGTGGCTCATACCCCGGTTCCTCATGCGGCCCCAATGTCGTGGTCCGACTTGGTGGCAGAAATTCTTCCTTTTTCGTACCCGACTTTGGCCACGGCAAGTGGTGATTACGATCTTGCGACGGCAGCCAGCTGCCGGTTCGATGGACGACTAATTCACCCGAGCCGACTAGCTGAATAACATAATCTTTACCGCCTTCCGGAGTATAACTCTTACCTCTTAGCGTACCGGTGTCCCTTTCCTCATCAGAAAAACAGTCACTTTCGCGAAGAACGGAGCGCCAGGTCGGACAACATCCCCCGTACCGGAAAAAAACGAATTCATTGATAAACTGCTTAAGTGCATCTGCGTCGGGAAAGCTTTTTACAGGAAATGAAACAGACCCGGTCAGCGGTCGGGCAATACTGAAAACGTTACCCTGCTTGTCGTAACCCCCCACCATTTCCAGTCGCCACTGGATATAACTTTTATCTCTATCTCCAAAATCTCCAAAATCCACAAAACCTTTCCTTTGGTTCAGATTTTAAACACATCAAACAACAAGTCAGGATGTGCAAGCTTTTGAAATGACTGATCCGGTGTCCTTCCAGTCATATGGGCAAAAAATCATGCCCACTACCCTGCCCTTGTCACTCACCCGGTATTTATCCAATAGCCGCCGTACACAACGCCAGCAAACTACCCGGGGCCAAACCCAGAAACAGAATACCCAGACCGTTGGCAGACAACACCACTTTCATATCCATACTGGTTTCAATGGGCTGAGTGTCTTCTGCTTTGTCAAAGTACATGAGCTTGATGACGCGCAGGTAATAAAAGGCTCCGATGATCGAAAATATCACGGCAACCACGGCGAGCCATGTCAGCCCGGCACCGATAACCGCTTGCAGTACCGCAAATTTTGCGTAAAAACCCAATGCGGGTGGTACCCCGGCCATGGAAAACATCAGGATCATCATCATAAAGGCAAACCACGGGCTGCGATCATTCAGGCCTTTGAAGTCATCCAGTTTGTCGGCTTCAAAGCCGGAGCGGCTTAACAGAATAATAATGCCAAACCCGCCCATACCCATTAACGCGTAGACGATAACGTAGAACATCGAAGCTGAATAACCGGCCTGGGTACCTGCCAATATGCCTAACAATAAAAAGCCAACATGGGAGATGGTCGAATAGGCCAACATACGTTTGATGTTTGTCTGGGCAATGGCAATCACATTGCCTACGAGCATGGACAGTACCGCCATGATAATCAAAATATCCTGCCACTGTGCGTGCAGATCGCCCAGCCCTTCAACCAGCAGGCGCATAATCATGGCGAAGGCGGCAATTTTGGGTGCGGTACTGATAAACAGGGTGACGGCGGTGGGTGCGCCGTGATAAACGTCGGGCACCCACATATGAAACGGCACTGCACCGAGTTTGAAGGCCATGCCAACAATCACCAGTACCAGTCCAAGCCCCAGTACTATTTGTTTTGAATCTTCCAGTCCGGCTATGGCGGTGTGTACTCCACCAATGTCCAGTGTGCCGGTAATACCGTAGATCAATGACATACCGTATAGCAGCATGCCGGATGCCAGCGCGCCCAGAACAAAGTATTTCATTGCCGCTTCGGTGGCCTTCGAGGAATCCCGTTGGAATGCCACCATGGCGTACAGTGATAATGACAACAGCTCAAGCCCCAGGTAGATGGTCAGCATGCTGTGTGCGGATATCAGTACCATCATGCCCAGCACGGCAAACAGTCCGAGAACGAAATATTCGCCCTTGAAAATGTTCCGGGCCAACAGATAGTCTCGGGAATAAATAAAGGCAACCGCTGTCACCAGATAGACAAAGACTTTTAAGACATCGCCCATGGTGTCACTGACAAATGAGCCGTCAAAAGTGTAGACCGTTTCAGGTGTGTGCATGGCCACGGTGAGCGCAGCAGTGACACCCAGTGTTGCCAGTGACAACAGATAGGTCAATACGCGGTTTTTATCGCTGATAAACAAGTCTGCAAGCAAAATAATGCACGCCATGGTCAGCAGGAACATCTCCGGCAAAGCGGGCATTAAGTCGGGCATTTGAAAATTATTTGGCATGGTTATTATAAGTTCGGTAACTTCGACGTTGTAATTTGCTGTACAAGATGATCAACAGTGGCGTGCATAACATCCAGTAAAGGTGCAGGCCAGAGGCCCAGTATCAGGACGGCCACGGCAAGCGTGCCGAGGATGAAAAATTCCCGGTTGTTCAGGTCTTTGAGTGCGGCAACTTTTTCGTTGGCCACTTCACCAAAGATGACTCGCTTGACCATCCATAGTGTGTAGGCGGCACCGAATATCAGTGTGGTGGCGGCCAGAAATGCAATCCAGAAATTCGCTTTGAAGGCGCTCAGAATAACCAGGAACTCGCCCACGAAACCGGATGTGCCCGGCAGGCCTGCATTGGCCATGGCGAAAAACACCATGAATCCGGCAAAAACGGGCATGGTATTAGCCACACCGCCGTAATCGCTGATTAAACGACTGTGCATGCGGTCATACATCACGCCAATACACAGGAACATGGCTCCCGAGATAAAGCCGTGTGAGATCATTTGTACCAGGGCACCTTCGATACCCATTGCGGCACCCTGCACGCTGCCGGTGTTTTCGACGATCATGTAGACGACAAAGAAGCCCAGGGTGACAAACCCCATGTGTGAAATTGATGAATAGGCAATGAGCTTTTTCATGTCTTTTTGCACCAGTGCCACAAACGCAATGTAGACAATGGCAATAAGTGACAGGGTGATCATCAGCCAATCCAGATTTTGCGCGGCATCCGGGGTAATGGGCATGCTGAAACGGACAAAACCGTAGGTACCCATTTTCAGCATGATCGCAGCAAGGATCACCGAGCCGCCGGTGGGTGCTTCAACGTGAGCATCCGGTAACCATGTGTGTACTGGCCACATGGGGACTTTGACCGCAAAAGCCAGCAGGAAGGCGAGGAAGATGAGTATTTGCTCAGTCATCCCCAGCTTGATGCCATGGAAATCCAGAATACCGAAGGTGCCTGATTGTGTGTACATGTAAATCAGCGCCACCAGCATGAATACCGAGCCGAGGAAGGTATACAAAAAGAACTTGATGGTGGCGTAAACACGCCGCTCTCCACCCCAGATGCCGATAATCAGGAACATCGGTATCAGCATGGCTTCCCAGAACACATAAAACAAAATCGAGTCCAGTGCGGCAAAGACACCGATCATCAAACCATTCATGATCAGGAAAGCGGCCATGTACTGTGCTGTTTTCTGCTTGATGTTATCCCAGCCTGCAATGACGACCAGTATGGTGGTAAAGGCTGTCAACAGAATCAGTGGCATGGAGATGCCATCAACGCCGAGGTGGTAGTTGATGTTAAAGGCAGGAATCCAGGGTGTGTTTTCAACGAACTGCATCTGGTATGTGGCCAGATCAAAGCTGGTGTACAACGGAATGGTTAACAAAAAGGTAATCACTGCTACGGCAAGTGCAATGATTTTTGCCATTCCTGCCTGCTCTTCCTTGCTGGCAAACAGCACTAACACGCCCCCTAAAATGGGCGTCCAAATCACTAAACTTAAAAGGGGCAGATCAGCCAACATGCAAAATAACCTTTGTTCTACTTATGTGTTTTTTATTAATGTGTTACGTATTTTTTTAGCGTTAACGGCTAGCCGAATGAAACCCAGCTCACCATAACAACCAGTCCGATAATCATCACAAAGGCATAGTGGTACAAATAACCGGTTTGTGAAAAACGGACTTTACTCGACAACCAGCCCACGCTTTTCGCGGTGCCATTAACCATTAAACCATCAATCAGTTTGACATCGCCGATATTCCACAGGAACCGGCCCAGGCCACGCGAGCCCCCCGCAAAGAAGGTGTCATTAAAGTCATCACAGCCATATTTTTTGTCGAGTATGGTGTAAATCAGTGAGCATTTTTCCTTGATCATCGCGGGAATATCCGGGCGCTTCAAATAGAAGAAAGCGGCGGTGCCTACGCCTGCCAGTGCCAGCCAGAAGGGTAAGGTCATCATGCCATGTAACATGAAACCACCAACGCCAGTGTAGATTTCACCCACTGTGGCTAATACATCGTGTTCAGGTTTGACATGGATGGCATCTGCAAACAGATCACCAAACAACATGGGCTCGATATAAAATGCACCGATCAGCACCGAGGGAATGGCCAGCAATATTAATGGCACGGTGACCACTTTGGGGCTTTCATGCAGATGTTCTTTTGTATGCTGGTCCATGCGCTCTTTGCCATGGAAGACCAGGAAGAACATACGAAAACTGTAAAAAGCGGTAATGAACACGCCCGCAACGACGGCGAAATAAGCAAAACCTGCACCCGGAATATCAGAAGCACGTACGGCTTCGATAATCGCATCTTTTGAGAAGAAGCCCGAGAACCCCGGAAAGCCGATCAATGCCAGCGAGCCGATTAACATACAGATGTAGGTGATCGGCATGTATTTTCGAAGACCGCCCATTTCCCGGATATCCTGCTTGTGGTGCATGGCCATAATGACTGAGCCCGCGCCAAGGAATAACAGCGCCTTGAAGGCGGCATGTGTCATCAGGTGGAATACGCCTGCCGCATAGGCCGAGACGCCCAGCGCTACGGTCATGTAACCCAGTTGTGACAGGGTTGAATAGGCAATAACCCGCTTGATGTCATTTTGGATAATGCCTAACAAGCCCATGAACAAGGCGGTGATTGCGCCAATGACCAGCACAAAACTCAATGCCGTTTCAGACAGTTCAAACATCGGTGACATACGCGCCACCATGAAGATACCGGCGGTGACCATTGTGGCGGCGTGAATCAGTGCTGAAATAGGCGTCGGGCCTTCCATGGAATCCGGCAACCACACATGCAGGGGTACCTGAGCGGATTTACCCATGGCTCCAATGAACAGCAAAATGCAGATCATCGTTAATACCGACCATTCAACACCGGGTATTATTTCGACCGTCAAACCTGCCATTGACGGTGCGGCGGCAAAGACATCGGCATAATCAAGGCTGTTGAAATACATCAAAATGGCAGCGATACCCAGCAGGAAACCGAAGTCCCCTACCCGGTTTACCAGGAAGGCTTTCAAGTTTGCATAAATTGCCGTTTCGCGCTTGAACCAGAAACCAATGAGCAGGTAAGACACCAGCCCCACGGCTTCCCAGCCAAAAAACAATTGCATGAAGTTGTTCGCCATGACCAGCATCAACATGGAAAACGTAAAGAGAGAAATATAACTAAAGAAACGCTGATAACCGTCGTCGTCACGCATATAACCAATGGTGTAAATATGCACCATTAACGAGACAAAGGTCACCACCACCAGCATTACGGCGGTGAGTGAATCAATCAGGAAACCCACTTCAAACTGTATGCCGTCACTGACGGCCCAGGTATATACCGTGCCATTAAATACAGCGGCACCTTCAACGATGACATCATTGAACACAAACACTGACAGTGCGAAAGAGACAGCGACACCCAGCGTCGTGACCCAATGCGCACCTGCACGACCAATCTTTTTCCCAAAAAGGCCAGCGATAACAGCACCTACCAGTGGTGCCAAAGCCAGGGTTAAATACAGGTTTTCCATTCTCGATAAACTCCGCGTTAACCCTTCAGGGAATCCAGTTCTTCAACATTGATGGTACGGCGGTTTCTGAACAACACAACCAGAATCGCCAATCCAATGGCGGCTTCTGCTGCTGCCACCGTCAAGATAAAGAAAACAAAAACTTGCCCGGCAATGTCACCGAGATAATGTGAAAAGGCGACAAAGTTCATATTGACTGCCAACAACATGAGTTCTATTGCCATCAATATGATGATGACATTTTTCCGATTCAAAAATATACCGGCGATACTGATGCAAAACAGAATCGCACCCAGAATCAAAAAATGTGAAATTGAAATCATGCTCTCTCCGGAGACTCGTTTGTTAAATTAAACGGGTTTATTCGTTTTTGTTGCTGGCACTGCTGCCAGAATGGTTACTGGAAGCCATTTTCACTAACCGCACCCGGTCTTTGCTGCGCACATTGACCTGATCTTCCGGTGTCATTGTCTGCTTTTTGCGACGACGACGCAGGGTCAGGGAAATTGCGGCAATAATGGCAACCACCAGAATGACGGCGGCAAGTTCAAACGGATACAGGTAAACCGTATATAAAACCCGACCGATTTCTTTTGTATTACTGTAATCCGCCGCATGGGGTTCTGGCTTCGGCATAGCTTCCAGACCAAAGTTCTCGGGGCCGACGATCAGTGCCAACTGGGCCACCAGTACAATGGCAACACCCAGACCAAAAGGCAGGTAACGGGTAAAACCCTCTCGCAATACCGCGAGATTAATGTCCAGCATCATCACCACAAACAGGAACAGCACCATGACCGCGCCAACATAAACAAGAATCAGGGTCAGTGCGAGAAATTCTGCTTCCAGCAATATCCAGAGACCGGCGCTGGTAAAAAAGGCCAGCACCAGAGCCAATGCGCAAAACACCGGATTGCGTAGCGATACAACCAGCACGGCGGAGCCCACCAGTATCGCGGAAAAGATATAAAAAGTAATCGACTCTAAGCCCATATTATTTTCTTGCTTTTAATGTATTTAAAAGAATTCGTTCAACCGAATTCATTAACGAAACGGGGCATCGGCTGCCCGGTCTGCTGCGATTT
>Ga0256830_1000684_pt1 | contig 25521 bp, 23 predicted proteins | sample 128326metaG_FD_190537 | JGI IMG/M metagenome (GOLD analysis project Ga0256830, IMG submission 190537) | Hydrothermal vent microbial communities from Lau Basin, Pacific Ocean - 128-326 | ecosystem: Environmental > Aquatic > Marine > Hydrothermal vents | place: Pacific Ocean: Lau Basin | collected... | reverse complement strand
TGAATCGTCCAGCCGGCTCGTTATTCACAGCCCCAACGGGCCGGGTGACCTGACCCCCACGCTCGCTTTCGGCGGTTCCAACGACGACCAGTTGTTGCGCGGTCCTTTCGCGCCGCCGCAAAAGGATCTTGCCTGCCTTGGCCTCGACAAGGTGAAGATCGCCCCGGAGAAGAACCGGCCCGCATTTCTCACCAACTTCCTGCATTTCTGCCGGTTCCTTCGAACGCAAGGGTGCGCGGGAAGTGTTCAAGTCATGACGACACTGATCGACATGCACGGCCGAGCCTGCAAATTCTTTACATATTGCGTGAAAGTAAAGAGCGCGCTATTCTTTGGTCGTTACCAAACAGCCAAGGGAACAAGCGCATGCCGAAAGTCAGTTCGAAAAGACAAATTACGCTGCCTGTAGAACAGTGTAAGCAAGCGGGTATCGGGCCGGGTGATGACGTGCGTATATTTGTTGCTGATGGCCACATCACCATTGTGAAAAAGACGCCGGGTGCAGCCAGGGGGATGCTCAGACACATCAAGGGAGATGCCTCGGTCACCGAGGAAGAATCCCGCCAGAGTGCTCTCGGTTAGAACGGCGTGATCGCCATCGATACCAACGTGTTACTGCGGTATCTGTTGTGGGACGACAAGCCGCAGGCAGCAAAGGCCGACAGCCTGATCAACGGCACCGAACCCGTACTGGTCACCGACGTGGTGTTGGTTGAGGTCCTGTGGACCCTCAAGGGGAAGAAGTACCGGCTGGACAAGGCCGCATTGGTGGATGTGCTCGACTCGCTGTTTGAGGAGCCCAATATTCACTTCGAGGATGACCAGACCGTGTGGCAGGCCCTGAGCGACTATTGTCAGGCGGGATCGGTGAAGGTCGGCAACAAAAAGAAAGAGGCTGATTTTGCCGACGCGCTGATCGTCAACAAGGCGCGGTTTCATGCGGCCGAAAAAGGCAACACACTGAATGGCGTTTATACGTTTGATCGCGCCGCACAAACAATTTCCGGAACGGCAGCGCCATAAATAAAGGGAGGCCGAGGCCTCCCTTTGTATCGAACTGACCCGCCTGACTAGCAACACCTTTGTGTAACGGCCAGTATTCAAGGCGGGTTTTTTATCGGCCTTGCGCCACTGCCGGTGTTATTGCGGCGACAGGGCCAGCCGTAGAAGCACGGCGGCAGCGAGCGTCTGAGTGCTGGAAAACCGGATGCCGAGGCCGGCCTCGCTGGCGACATTGAGCAGGTTGTGAATACCGGGGACGTCAATCCTGATGCCGCCGGCGTGTGTATTCCGATTCACTGGGTGCGAAGTCCAGGTGCCCGATAGCCCATTACTATCGATGTGGCTGCCGCCTGAAGGTCCTGTGGCGTTCCCATGGGACATGCCGCAGTGGGCGTATATGGAGCGCACGTAAATTCAGCAGTTAATAAATTTCAAATATTCTGTTTTGCAAGTTCCTAATATAACGTGGATTTATTTAAATTTTTATTGCGCTTTTTTCGGGCGCTGAGGTAGCATGATATCAGCATGGGGGGTTGAGATCTGTCCCCGCATAGATCCAGGTATTTGGGTCTGCGAGGGGCGGGAATGGCTGGGTCGGTTCTGTGGTGTGGCACCGGGGTGGCGGTATTTGCGGCTCACGCCGGTATATGACCTGTTTTTCTTGTCTGGAGAGTGCAAGTGAAAAGAGCAGCAATTGGTTTGATCAGTCTTTGGTTGGGTGCCGGTGTCGCGCAGGCGGCGGATATCGAAGCCGGTAAGAACAAAGCACAGGCATGCATCGGGTGTCATGGCCCGAACGGTCAGGCATCGAACCCTGAATGGCCGAATCTCGCCGGTCAGAATGCAAACTACATTGTGAATCAGCTGAAGGCTTTCAAGAACGGAAATCGCAAGAATGAGTTGATGAGCCCTATGGCGCAGTCGCTCAGCAGCGAAGATGTCGAAAACGTTGCAGCTTACTTCAGCAGCCTGAGTTCCTGTAAGTAACTTAATTGGACTTGATTAGTACATAAACGGCTTGGCCGGTTTCCAGACCGATCGGCGCGGTTTTTTGCGGGCATGGAGTCAACCCCCCAGGACTAGCGCGCCGGTGGTCATGGGGTTACGGGTCACAAAAGAAAGTTGATCCCCGGAGGTGTTGGAACATGAGTAACCACGCGCATGCGCACGAACACGGGCCGATTTTGACGCCGTGGCCGCTGGTCATCAGCGTCGGGATCCTGGCGATGATTCCATTGGCATTCACCTTCGAGTTTGCCTACGACAACTCGTTTGCAGCGGTGCTGAGCCTGGGTGTCGGAGCGCCGCTCTGCATCATGGGCGTGATCGGTTGGGTGAGAGAGGCCATTGGCGGAGATGAGTTGTCCCAGGGGCTCAGTTTTGGCGCCATGGGCTGGTTCATTCTCGCGGAAGCCTTGATCTTTCTGCCGGGCTTTGCCACCTACTGGGCCCTGCGTCTGTCGGCACCTGAATGGCCCCCGGCAGGCAGCGTCGACATGCCCAAACTGCTGCCGGCCATCATGACCGTGGTGCTGGTCAGTTCCAGTCTCACCATTCACAAGGCTGAGGGTTTGCTCGAAGCCGGCAATGTGGCCGGCTTCAGAAGGTGGCTGATGGCAACCATACTGCTGGGCCTGACCTTCCTGCTCATGTCCGTGTACGAGTGGAACCACCTGTTCCATGAAGGTTTCACCATCGATACCAACGTGTTCAGCTCCTCGTTCTTCTCGCTCACCGGGCTGCACGGCTCCCATGTTTTCGTCGGTCTGGGAATTTTCCTGGCGATGCTGTTTCCAGCCATGTCAGGGAAAGTCAATGGTGCCTTTGTACGGACAGGGTCCCTGTACTGGCATTTCGTCGACATCATCTGGTTCTTTGTCGTCTCACAAATGTACTACTGGTAGGGCGGGAAGGCAGACCTCCATGTCGTGGGCGGACTCGGCAAGGCATACGATGCTGTTTCTTGCTGCCGGTGCGGCCGTGTTCTCCGGGATGGCGGCAGCGGTATCGGACGGAAACATCGAATCGACGATCGATCCTTCCGTTGTCTCCATAGACGAACAGAAATACCTGGGTACGCCAATAGCGAAGGATTTTGTCCTCATCGATGAGAACGGCCATGAGTTCACCCTCGGGGAGGCCATGGGCGAGCCGCTCATACTGCTGTTTTCCTACTATACCTGTGACGGGGTGTGCGAGACGCTGAACAAGCACCTGGCAACCAGGCTTGCCGAGATGGAGGCGGCGTCACCGGGACGTGAATACCGGGCCCTGACGATTTCGTTCGATCGCAATGACGACCTCGCCTCCCTGAAACATTTTGTCGGTATGCTGGATATTCCCGAATACCTGAAAGACAGGTGGAAAGTGTCGGTCCTCAAGAACGGGGATGATATCAAACGTCTGACGGACAGCGTCGGGGTGCGCTATTTCTGGTCGTATCGGGACAGGGTATTCGTCCATCCCAATGCCTTTATTTTCGTGACGCCCAAGGGACGCATCGCGCGTTACCTGCACGGGGCCGCTTTCAACGCCAGGGACATGGAGCTGGCGTTGATTGATGCGGACTGGGAGAAGATTTCCAACGCAAAACGGGTGATCGACATCCTGGCGGCTGCCTGTTTCAGCTACAACTTCAAGGAAGGCCGCTACACCTTCAATTACCCGCTGGTTATCGGTGTGGCGTCGCTGCTTGCGGGAATTTTGATGGTTGTCATCGCCTTTACGGTGACAAGAAAGAGAAAATCGAGGAGTGTGGAGCATGCGCAAGAACAGATTGCATAGGGCATTCCCTGCGTTGCCTTTCGTCGGTTTGCCGGGGATTGCCAGTGCGGAGTATGAGAGCATCGTTGGCGATATCGAGGACCCGGCGGCCGGCTTCGATCATTTGTGGTATGAGGTCATGGTCGATATTACGATTATCGGCGTGATTTTTGCGCTGCTGGCGCTGTACTTTCTCTTCAGATACCGTCGCCGCAGCCCCGATGACGAGGGCACGCAGAAGCCGCTGAGCAGGCTGAATATCATCGGCTGGGCGCTGATTCCGGCCTTCGTCTTTATGGCGGATGACTTCTTTCTGGCCGCGAATGGCTGGCAACTCTACGATACCTACCGCCGTGTTCCCGAAAACAGCCTGGAAGTGAAAATGGAATCGGCCATGTGGACCTGGGATTACACCTATCCCAATGGTGTGAAAACCTATAACGAACTGCGTGTGCCGGCGGGGCGGCCGGTGGTCTTGCGCATGACCAGCCGGGATACCATCCACAGCCACTTTATTCCGGATTTCAGGGTCAAGGAGGACTCCATGCCCGGGCGTGTGACCTATATGTGGTTCTATCCGAAGGAGCCGGGTGAGCACGTCGTAACTTGTGCCGAGTATTGTGGTCAATTGCACTCGCGCATGTATGGCAAGCTTATCGTTATGCCGAAGGAGGAGTTCGAGTCCTGGTACCAGGCCGAGGCAGCGAAGCTGGACGTCAAACTAAGCAAACTCAGTGATTAACCGAGGGGCAGGTCAGAAATGAGTGTATTAAAAGAATGGATATTCACGACTGACCACAAGAAGGTCGGTCTGTTGTACCTGATCGGGTCCATGGCGGCCTTCGCGGTTGCCGGACTCAGCGCATTGATGATGCGGGCCGAGCTGAGCAGTATCGGGCCGACCATCACCGATAACCCGGGTGATTACAATGTGTGGCTGTATTTCCACGGTGCGGCCATGATTCTCGGGTTCCAGATCCCGGCCCTGACCGGTTTTCTGGCCAACTACCTGATCCCCTTGCAGATCGGTGCCAAGGACGTTGCCTTCCCGCGTGTCAACGCGCTGAGCGTCTGGTTGTTTTACATGGGCATCGTGCTGGCCCTGTTGACCTTCGTGGTGCCTGATCCGCCGGATGTCATGTGGACGGGTTATCCCCCGTATTCCACCATCACCTTCGGTAATACGGCGCTGTATACTTTCACCGTACTGTTGCTGGGCTTTGCATCCATCCTGGGCGGCGTGAACTTTCTGACCACCATCGCCTTCATGCGTGCCCCCGGCATCGGCTGGAATCAGCTGAATATGTTCACCTGGTGCACGTTTGCGGCATTCATCCTGCAGCTGATCTTCGTGCCGGTACTCGGTACGGCGGTGACGCTCATCTCCTTCGACAAATACCTTGGGACACATTTCTTCGATCCCTCGACCGGTGGCGATGTATTGATCTACCAGAATCTGTTCTGGTTCTATTCGCACCCGGCGGTATATGTCATCCTGCTGCCGTTTATCGGCATCGTGTTCGATATCGTTGCGACCTTTGCACGCAACCGTATCTTCAACTACAAGGCCGCGGTCTATGGTGGTGTCGGCGGCATCGTTCTGCTTGCGGGCGAGGTCTGGGTTCACCACCTCTACGTCACGGGCATGCCGGACTGGATCCGCGTGGGCCAGATGGTAACCACCCTCCTGATCAGTGTGCCGGTGGGTCTGTTGTTCATCAGCCTCGTGGGCACCCTGTACAAGGGCTCGATTTCGTTCCAGACGCCCATGTTGTACGCGCTGGCGGTGGTGTTTCTGATGCTGATCGGTGGTCTGACAGGCATCCCCCTGGCCATTGTGTCGTTGACGATCCATGTTTCGGATACCTATTACATCCCGGGGCATTTCCACTACGTCATGGCGGTGGCGGGAACCTTTGCCATCTTCGGCGGCGTCTATTACCTGTTCCCGAAATTCTCGGGGCGGATGTACAATGAGTTCCTGGGCAAGCTGGCGTTCTGGATCACCTTCGCAGGTGTGAACATCATCTTCTTCCCGATGATGGTGGTCGGTGTCACGGAAGGCATGCCGCGTCGCTACTGGGATTATGCGCAGTTCCCGGGTGCGGAGCCTTACCATCACTGGATGACCGCCGGCGCTGCACTCATCGCCATCGGCTTCCTGCTGGTTCTGGTCAACTGGATCCATGGGTTGCTTGCCGGCCCCAAGGCGGGCAACAATCCCTGGGGATCGCGTTCGCTTGAATGGACGACGACATCCCCGCCGCTCGATCACGGCAACTGGGAGGAGGTGCCCAGGATCGAGGAGGGCTGGGGGCCTTACGAATACGGCACAGAGAAAGCCTGATCTGCGCGAACTGGAGGTAGAGAGGGCCTGTTTCAGGCCCTCTCGTTTCACGCCGCCCGGGCGGACTATAACAACACTGGTGTCATAATGGCCGAAAGAGTTCTTGTTTCCCCGCTGGCTGTCCATTTCAGCAGCTATCTGGCCCTGTGCAAGCCCAGGGTCGTGGCGCTGATCGTGTTCACGGCGATCGTGGGGATGCTGCTGGCATCACCGGAAGCCCTGCCCGTGCCGGCGTTGTTCTTCGGTTCGCTCGGGATCGGGCTGGGGGCCGCTTCGGGAGCGGCGGCGAATCATTGGGTGGATCGCCGCATCGATGAAGTCATGGCCCGTACGCAGGACCGGCCTTTGCCGCAGGGGGATTTGCCGCCAAGGGCGGCGCTGTTGTTCTCGGTTCTGCTGGGTGCTCTTTCCATGCTGGTGCTGGATCTGTTCGTCAACAGAATCACCGCCGTGCTGACCTTCCTTTCCCTGATTGGCTATGCGGTGATCTATACCGTGTACCTGAAGCGATCCACCCCCATGAATATCGTTCTTGGCGGGGCCGCCGGCGCCGCGCCGCCGGTGCTCGGCTGGGCGGCCGTGACAGGCACGGTGCCGACCGAGGCGCTGTTGCTGTTCCTGATCATCTTCGTTTGGACACCGCCGCATTTCTGGGCATTGGCGATCAAACGCCGCGAGGAATACAGCAGGGCGGGCATTCCCATGCTGCCGGTCACCCACGGGGTGGCTGTCACCAAGCAGCAGATTCTGCTCTATACGCTGTTGTTGTTCGTGGTGTCGACTTTCCCGTTCTTCATCGAGATGAGCGGTCTGCTCTATCTGTCCGGCGCCATCGCCCTGGGTATCGGTTTCCTGCGTTATGCCATACGGCTCTATCGCAGCGATACGGATGAGCTGGCGATGAAGACTTTCGGGTATTCCATTTTCTACCTGAGCCTGCTGTTTGCTTTCCTGTTGGTGGACCATTACGCCCGGCTGATCGTGCGTGTCTTCTTCAGCTGAGGTGCGATGGAGACCAGGAACTCCAGGATTCCCGCCGTCCTGAGTCGGCACAGGGAAGCCGATGGGCAGGGCACGGGCTGCCTGACAGACCAGGCCTCGGCGATTTTTCCGGACGGGCCCCGCGGGCTGTTGCGGGCCTTGAATTCGCCGCTCCGCGATGCAATGACCATTGCAGACGATTATCGCAAGATCACCGCCATGGCCGGCGGCTGAGCGCCTGTCCGGGTGATCCGCCGTAGTGCTTTCGCAGCAGGCCCATCATTATCCGGACGGGCTCCCGCCTGTCCGGCGCCACATGGCACCGAGTGCCACGATGACGAACAGCAGGCCGCCGATGATCGCGATCAGGCCGCCCAGGCCCATCATGCCCATGCCCACCACCTTCTCCAGGCTGTCGAGCCCCTGGGCCACGCCGGCAGTCTTGCGCTGGACGCCGTAACCGCCCGACCAGGCCAGCCCCAGGATATGCAGCAACTGCCCGCCGCCGTATACCCAGGGCTGAATGGTTGCCAGCCGGGGCGCCGGATCGCCGAAACCCAGCCGCGGCAGAAGGTGGTAACTCAGCCCCATGAATGCCAGCGTCACGCCGACGATCGAGCCGTGGTAGTGGGCGGGGATCACGACATTCACGCCTTCTATCATGAAACCCAGAATCCCGCCCGTCGTGAACAGCAGCAGTGAGGCGAGCAGGGCGGCCCGCGCGGGGCGTTGTGCGGCGGTGGCGCGTCTTGTTCCGGGCAGACTGAGTATTACCACGATTCCCGCGGGGAGGGCGGCAAGGCCGCCGTATTTCATAAGCTGCGTAAAACCCAGTCGGTGCTGCAGGGATGCCACATCGTCACCGAGGTAGATCGGCAAGGCGAGGAGGACGGGGGCAGCGGTCATGGCGAACAGCAGTGTCAGGGTTTTCCGGCCCACCGCCATGGTTGCGCCGCAGGCGTGTGCCAGCCAGACCCAGGCAACCAGAAGCAGCAGTGTATGGGTGAATTGGAGGATGTGTCCACCGCCCCAGAACAGCAGTTCGTAGTAGGCCTGACCTTGCAGGGTGGCTGGTACATCCAGCCAGGACCAGGCAAAGGCGGTCAGGGCGACGGCTGCCGTTAGCGCGGAGGTCCGCATGGCAAACTGCAACGGTGCGGTGTAAGCGCCGCCCCCGTTGTCGACCGGCGCCGGCACGAGCAGGGTTCTGGCCACCAGCAGCAGGAATCCGCCGCCAAACAGGCCGAGACCGGTAAGGAACAGCGGGTGGTCCAGTACCGGGATGTAGTTGTTCATCAGCGGATTGCCGGCGCCGCCAAAGGGAGCAAGGGCTATGATCGCGGTGCCAAGGGCGCAAAGCGTCAGTGCCGACCATCCCCAGAAAGCCCCGCGTCCGCCGCCAGCGAGGCTCCACAGAACACCGGCAAAGGACAGGAACCAGATGAGGACAGACAGATCCACGTGAACCACCAGCGCCGTATGAAAGAAATCCAGCCACGGGATGCGTTCCTGGATTGCCGGCGTGCGTGACAGGACCAGAAGGACCGAAAACAGTCCGGAGGCCACCAGGGCCGCCAGTCCCAGCGACAGCCAGCCGACAGCCAGCTGCCGCGATGTGTGTTCCGGCACGGGGAAGGCGGGGGGCCTGTCCTGTGGAGGGGGGATTTCCGGGGCGTCGTTCACGTCGATACCGATCATTGTACAAAGCTGGAGAATGTACACGATCTGTGCTGATACGGCCAGGTATCCAAGTATCTGATATTGCCATCTTTTATGAGCTTGTATCCCGCCGTGTGACGGCTCGTGGGTGGCGTCAACCCCAGGGATTGATATTCCGGCAAGTTTGCGCCTGCTAGACTCCCGGGCTAGCTTTCTGCTCTCAATCCGGGGCTGGGTATTGGGTGTGTCTCTGAATCCGGGGGAGGTATCTCGCTATGGAATACTGTGTGTTCATCCACACCAATCACAAGCAGATCGTCGGCGCGCTGGTGTCAGCCTATTCCATGCGCCGTAACTCCGCTCACGCCGACAAGTTCGATATCAGGATCGTCCAGCTCAAGGACTATCCCTTCATGCACGCGCGCGAGGGCCAGCTCTACCTGCGTGACGGCGCCAAAAGGCGCTGGCTCAACAACGATCTGCAATCCTTCACGCCGCTGCGTTTTACCGCGCCTGAACTGATGAATTATTCGGGTCGTGCGGTCATGGTCGACCCCGACGTGTTTGCCGTTGGTGACGTCTGGGAGCTGCTGACCCGTGACATGCAGGGCAAGGCGATCATGTGCCGCACGCGTTCCAGCAGGCCGGGCGAGACCGGCGGCTGCCTGGCGACCAGCGTCATGCTGCAGGACTGCGAAAAGCTGAAGCACTGGCGCTTCGAACAGCAGTTCAACGAGATGTTCGAGTTCAGGCGCGATTACAAGCGCTGGATCTGCCTGCGTACCGAGCCGCGCGACACCATCGGTCTGCTGGAACACGAATGGAACAGCTTCGACCGGCTCAACGCCGACACCAAGATGCTGCACAACACCAAGCGCAAGACCCAGCCCTGGAAGGCCGGTCTGCCGGTGGACTTCCGGCCGCCGGAAACCTTCCAGTGGTTCCCTCCGCGCGGCTGGATACAGCGGGCCCGGCGCACGCTGTTCGGCGAATATGGCCTGATGGGTCACTACAAGCCTCACCCGGACATCAAGCAGGAGCAGTTCTTCTTCGGTCTGTTGAAGGAGTGCCTGGAGCAGGGTATCGTCACCGAGGACATGATTCGCGAACAGATGGCGCAGAACCACGTGCGCCACGATGCCTTCGAGGTGCTGGAGCGGACACCGCCGCTGGTTGGCGCCTGACGCGAAGGACGCCGGGGGCGCGAACAGACTGTATCGTTCGTGGCGCCACCGGCTCGGGGGAAGAGCCTGAGTGTCTGTGTCGACAACCATGCAGCAGACAGCCGGGGGATGGCAGTGCGCAGAACCGACAGACCGGGCGAACGGCGTTGCAGCGAGAGCGGTTTTGCCGCGTTCGTCGACGCCTGGCGCAGTGCGCTGCTCAGCCGGCGGACCTTCCTGGCGCAGGCCGCCGCTGCCTCGGCTGCGGCCCTGTTCCCCCTTTCTTCGCGTGCCACCGCGGGCGCCGCTGATTCCACCTCCACGGCCGGCCAGTTGGGTCCCGCCCAGTGGCGGACGCTGGCCGCGGTGCAGGCGCATCTGTTTCCCGCCGCCGCCGATTCGCCGGGCGCCGCCGATATAAACGCGCTGGACTACCTGCGCGCAGTACTCGCCGGGCCGGCGCTGGACGCCGACGAGAAGGCCTTCATCGTCAACGGCGTCGGCTGGCTGGAGGACATCGCCCGGGAGCAGACGGGCGCCGCCTTTACGGCGCTGGACGCCGGGCAGCGGGAAGTCGTGTTGCGCCGCGTTGAGAAATCGTCGGCCGGCGAAACCTGGCTGGCCAACATTCTGCTGTATATCTTCGAGGCGCTGCTGTGTGACCCTGTCTATGGCGGCAATCCCGAGGGGGTCGGCTGGAAGTGGCTTCAGCACCAGCCCGGTTTTCCGCGCCCGCCTGCGGACAAGATCTACGGACGATTATGAATACCGACTTCGATGTCTGCGTGGTCGGCAGCGGTGCGGGTGCCGGACCTGTCGTGCTGACCCTGGCACAGGCCGGCTATTCCGTCGTGGTATTGGAAAAGGGGCCCTGGTTCACGGACAAGGATTTCTACAAGGACGAGATCGCCTGCTGCAGGCGCAGCACCTACACGCCCAGCCTGCGCGACGAGCGGCACGTCATCGAAGACCTGGACGATGCGGGCGAGTGGGTTGGCGAGTCCACCCATGCATCCGGCTGGGACTGGTGGAACGGCAACTGTGTGGGCGGTGCGAGCAACTTCATGAGCGGCTTCTTCCACCGCCTGAAGCCCGATGACTTCCGGCTGCTGTCGGCTTACGGTCCCATCGAGGGCGCCAATATTGCTGACTGGCCGATCGGCTACGATGAGCTGGAACCCTTCTACGACAAGGTGGAGAAAGTCGTCGGCGTGTCCGGACGGGTGGTGCCGCACCCCCACCTGGAGCCACGTTCCTCGAAGGATTTTCCCTATCCGCCCACGCGCGAACACGTGATCGCCGGCTGGATCGACGCGGCCTGCAGGGACCTGGGACTGCATCCCTTTCCCGTGCCGCGGGCGATTCTTCCGCACCCGGCGGCGGGCCGTCGGGGCTGCGAATATTCCGGTTACTGCGGCAGCTACGGCTGCGCCAGCGGCGCCAAGGGCAGTTCCAGGGCGGCCCTGATCGACGCTGCCCTGAGGACGGGGCGCTGCAAGGTGATTCCACGGGCAAAGGTGCATCGGCTAGTCAGCGACCGCAGCGGCAGGGTGGTGGCTGCCGAGTACTTCGATGCGGCGGGCGACACGCGGCGCGTCGATGCCCTTATCTATGTGGTGGCCTGCCAGGCCATCGAAACGGCCAGGCTGCTGCTGTATTCCACCGGCCCCCGTCACCCCCACGGGCTGGCCAACGGCAGCGGCCAGGTGGGCCGGAATCTGGTTTTCTCCGCCGGTGGTTCGGGATCGGGCGACTTTCCTTACGCCCGCTTCGACAAGGCGAAGGCCGAAGCCCTGAAAGTCCGCGGTCCTTTCGTCAACCGCGCCCTGCAGGACTGGTATGTGATCGACGACCCGGCGCTGGGCGGCCGCGTCAAAGGCGGTACCATCGACTTCCTGTTCCGGCACCCTAACGCCATTGCGCGGGCGAACTCACAGAAATGGGGCGAGGACGGGCTGGTCTGGGGCATGCCGCTGAAGGAAAAACTGGAGGCTTATTTCACCGCGGCGAGATACCTCAGGTTCGAGGTGTTCTGCGACTGGCTGCCGACCGACGACTGTTTCGTCAGCCTCGACCCGCAGGTGAAGGACAAGTGGGGGACGCCGGTGGCGCGCATCCGCATCGGTTATCACCCCCACGATCTGAAAATCGGCCGCTATCTGGCCGCCAGGGCCGAAAAGGTGCTGGTGCGGATGGGGGCAGACAACGTGCATTCCAGCGTCAGTGCCTGGCCGCCGCCCAACCTGGTCGCCGGCGGCTGCCGCTTCGGGAAGAACCCCGGAACGTCCGTGCTCGACCCCGACTGCCGCGCACACGAGGTGGAAAACCTGTTCGTGAGCGACGGCAGTTTCATGCCCACCGGCGGCAGCGTGCCCTATACCTGGACCATCTATGCCAATGCCTTCCGCGTGGCCGAGCGCATCGTCGACCAGCTCGGCGGGCCGCGCAAGGCCTGATCCGTTCCGCTCAGCCCGATGAGCGGGACGCGCCGGCGGCGCGTGCCTCGGTGCTGTGGCCGCCGACCGGTTCGTAGTAGCGCAGCCGGTACAGCAGGCGGGTCTGTTGCCCTTCGTCCGTGAAACCGCTGCGGTTGTGCAGGACGTTGTTGCTGACCAGGCCCCATCCAGGTTGCAGGGTCAGGCGGTGGATAAAGGGATCGTCCGACGCGAGCAGGGTCTCCAGCGCCTTTACCGCCGCGCCGGTGACCGGGTCCTTGCGCCACTCTATACTGTGCTTGCGCGCCGTGTAACGCATGTGCAGGCGGCCGTCCCGGCCGAGCGAGAAGACCGGGCCGCTGCGCGCCGGCCTGATGCGGGTACCGTTGACGAAGTTGGCCGGTATGGTCATGGCGTCGGGTGCCATTAGCGCTTCGATATAGGACGGATCGAGATCCCGCAGCCGGATGTAAGCGATTTCGTGATCCAGCAGCGCGTTCTCGCCGCCGCGTGCGGCAGGCCGTACGCAGTGCAGCAGCAAGGCGCGGATCTGTCGATCGGGTTCGTTGTAGTAGCCGTCGGTATGCCAGTGAATGGGTCGGTCGCTGTATGGTATATAACGGTTGCGCCACTGTTCGTCGACCACCCGCAGTGCGGTGATGCCGTCGTCGTCCGCGCCCATGTTCCTGTCCGGCTGCGCGAGGCCGAACCGGCCGGCGAGAGCAGCCGGTATGGTCTTGTCGGGGTCCGTCCCCGTGTTGCCCGCATACACCGCCATGTTGCTCCTGCTGCACAGGTCCATGATCGCATCGTACTCGGCGCGGCTGAGGCGGCGTGGGTCGTCGACCTCGACGATCAGGTCTTCGGCCCGGGTGGGGCAGGTCTCCAGCTTGCGTGCCCGCCATGCCTCGTAAGCGGCGGGGTTGTCGAGATCGAACGGGTTGTCCTCGGTCATGCGTCTTCACTCCGGCGCGGACGGGCTGAATCCGAAGCACGTACTATAGGGTGCACGGCCGCCCCGGGGCTTGATGCAGATCAACAAACCGCAGTGCGTGGAAACGGGCGGCCGCGGAATAACGCCTGATGCCGGGACGTCACCCCTGGACCGCGCTTCCGGTTTTCCGGCCATTGGCCCACCTTGCCGCCCGCTTCCGCGCGACGCTTTCAAATCCTCGTTCCAGGTGTGGGCATGGGCTTTACCTGTAGTAGTTTTGTATATTAGAATGTTGTGATTTTTACGCCCCCGGCAGGGGCAGTCGCCAACTCGCGAATAACGAGGCTAGAAACAATGGCACACGCAGGTATGGGAAGTACGGAACAGTACAACTACGAGATCGTCCGCAAGTTCGCCATCATGGCGCTGGTATGGGGTCTGCTGGGTATGTCGGCCGGTGTCTACATTGCGTCGGAACTGGCCTGGCCGTTCCTGAACTTCGATATTCCGGAAATCACGTTCGGGCGCCTGCGTCCCGTGCATACCACGCTGGTGATCTTCGGTTTCGGCGGCAGCGCCCTGTTTGCGACTTCTTACTATGTGGTGCAGCGTACCTGCCAGACCCGCCTGTACAGTGACTGGCTGGCAAGCTTCACCTTCTGGGGCTGGCAGATCGCCGTCGGTCTGGGCGCACTGAGCTATATGTTCGGCATCACCCAGGCCCGTGAGTACGCGGAATTCGAGTGGCCCCTCGACCTGCTGATCACCGTCACCTGGGTCGCCTATTTCTGGGTCTACGTGCAGACCCTGAAGCGTCGCTCCCAGCCGCACATCTATGTTGCCAACTGGTTCTACATGGCCTTCATTCTGGCGACCGCCATTCTGCACATCTTCAATAACCTGGCCGTGCCCGTCGGTCTGTTCAGCCTCAAGTCCTACAGCCTGTTCTCCGGCGTGCAGGATGCCATGACCCAGTGGTGGTACGGCCACAACGCGGTGGGCTTCTTCCTGACCGCGGCCTTCCTCGGCATGATGTACTACTTCGTGCCCAAGCAGGCGGGCCGTCCGGTCTATTCCTACCGGCTGTCTATCATCCACTTCTGGGCACTGGCTTTCCTCTACATGTGGGTGGGTGCCCACCACCTGCACTGGACCGCGCTGCCGGACTGGACTTCGACGCTGGCGGCGACTTTCTCCATCATGCTGCTGCTGCCTTCCTGGGGCGGCATGATCAACGGCATCATGACCCTGTCGGGTGCCTGGGAGAAGCTGCGCACGGACCCCATCATGCTGTTCCTGATCACCGCGCTGTCCTTCTACGGCATGTCGACCTTCGAAGGGCCGATGATGTCACTGAAGAGCGTCAATGCGCTGTCTCACTACACCGATTGGACCGTCGGCCACGTGCACTCGGGCGCCCTGGGTTGGGTGGCGATGGTGTCTTTCGGTTCCTTCTATCACCTGATTCCGCGCCTGTATGACACGCGTCTGTACAGCACGCGCCTGGTATACGTGCATTTCTGGCTGGCCACCATCGGCATCCTGCTGTACATCACGTCGATGTGGGTGGCGGGCATCTTCCAGGGCCTGATGCTGCGCAGCTTCGACGAGTTCGGCAGCCTGGCCTACACTTTCGTCGAGACCGTGGCCTTCCTGCACAAGCCCTACGTCGTGCGCGCGCTGGGCGGCCTGTTCTTCGTCTCCGGCGTGGTGGTAATGGCCTACAACGTGGTGATGACCATACGCAAGGCGCGCGTTGAAGCGGCGGAACTGGAAGCCGGGCTGGCCGCCAAGATGGCGCGTATCTGATTCGGTTCGAGGGCGGAGAAGCAAAAGTGATCAAGCACGAGAGTATAGAAACCAACGCCGGCCTGCTGATCATCCTGACGATGATCGTGATCAGCATCGGCGGACTGGTCGAGATCGTTCCGCTGTTCTATATCAACAGCACGGTGGAAGAGGTGGACGGTGTGCGTCCCTACACGCCGCTGGAACTGCGTGGCCGCGACATCTACCAGCGCGAGGGGTGCTACCTGTGCCACTCGCAGATGATCCGGCCGTTCCGTGATGAATGGCTGCGCTACGGCCATTATTCACTGGCCGCGGAGTCCAAGTACGATCACCCCTTCCAGTGGGGTTCCAAGCGTACCGGTCCGGACCTGGCGCGCGTGGGTGGCAAGTACTCCAACGAATGGCATGTCGCGCACCTGCTCAACCCGCGCGACGTGGTGCCGCAGTCGATCATGCCGAACTATCCATGGCTGTTGGACAACGACCTCAGCTTCTCCGATGTGCAGGATCGCATGCGGGCGCTGAAGATGACCGGTGTACCGTATTCAGAGACCCAGGAAGAGTATGACCGCAATGTCGCCGAGTTCGGCGTCGAGGTTGCCGACAAGCTCGATATCCTGAATGCGGAAGAGAACCTGATGAAGCAGGCGCTGGCCAACGACTACGACGGCGAGCGTTCGCGCATCACTGAGATGGATGCGCTGGTGGCGTACCTGCAGGTGCTCGGCACCATGGTCGACTTCAGCAAGTACGACGAAGGCTATTTCACAGAGTTCCGCTAACGGCCGCCGCGGGGCGCGTCGGGGAGGTATGCCGGTATGCCGGACTGGTTTCTCTGGTTTACCCGTTTCGAGAACAGCAAGATCGTTGCGCTGCTGCTGTTCTTCGTGACCTTCTGCGGCATATTGATTTACACCTTTACGGGAAAAAAGCGGACCCGGCGACTGGAGTCCTACAAGTACATTCCCTTCGAGGGCGATGATTCGGACGCCGGAGCGACCGGCGAGGTAGAAAAAGATGAGCGAAGCGAAAGGTAAGACACAGGGTACAGTCCAGACGACGGGCCATGCCTGGGACGGGGACCTGCAGGAGTTCAACAATCCGCTGCCGAACTGGTGGCTGTGGTCATTCTACGGCACGGTGCTGTTCGCCGTGGTGTACTGGATCTTCTACCCGGCGTGGCCGGTCGGCACCGGTTATACCACCGGCATCATGAACGACATCACCTTCGTGGACAGCCAGGGCAACGAGAAGACCACGCACTGGAACACGCGTGCGCTGCTGTTGAAGGATCTGCAGGAGGGCAAGGAGGCGCTGCTGACGAAGGAATACATGGACAGGATCGCTGACGCCGGTTATGCCGAGATTCTGGGCGATGCGGAGATGATGGCTTTCACCCGCTCCTTCGCCAAGGGCCTGTTCGGCGACAACTGCGCGCCCTGCCATGGCGCCGGCGGTGCCGGCGTCATGGGCCTGTTCCCCAACCTGGCCGACGACGACTGGCTGTGGGGCGGTGCGGTCGGGGAGATCGAGGCCACCATCGCCGACGGCCGTTACGGTTTCATGCCGCCCTTCCGCGATGCGCTCGATGAGCAGCAGATCGACGATGTGGCCAGCTACGTGCTGAGTCTGTCGGGTCACGAGGTCGATACAGCCTCCGCAGCGCGTGGCAAGGCTGTCTTCCAGAGCGATACCGGCGGTTGTTACTACTGCCACACCAAGGCAGGCACCGGCCTCAAGTCACAGGGTGCGGCCAACCTGACCGACCAGATCTGGACCATCGCCGACGTGCCCGGCGCGGAATCCTTCGAGGAGAAGAAGGAAGTGGTCAAGCAGGTGGTCAGCAACGGCGTCGAGCGCCGCATGCCGGCCTGGTCCGGGCGCCTGAGCCCGGCCCAGATCAAGCTCCTGACCGTCTACGTGCACGAACTGGGGGGCGGTCAGTAGCCGCCCCGCCCCCCATTTCCCCGCCTTCCCGCAGGGCGTAAGCCGTGGCGTCGTCGCAGCCAGGCCCCGAGGTCCTGTACCAGGCGCGGATTCCGGTCTATCCGCGCTCGGTCAAGGGGCGTTTCCGTAATCTCAAGTGGGGCATACTGACGTTCGCCTACGGCGTCTATTTCCTGCTGCCCTGGCTGCGCTGGCAACGCAACGTAGGCCCCGACCAGGCGGTGCTGTTCGATATCGGCAGCCGCCGCTTCTATCTGTTCGACCTCGTGGTGCACGCCCAGGACCTGTTCTGGCTGGCCGGCCTGCTGATGATCGCGGCGCTGCTGCTGTTCTTCGTCACCGGCATCGCCGGTCGCGTATTCTGCGGCTATTTCTGCTTCCAGACCCTGTGGACCGACGTCTACCTGTTCATCGAGCGCCTCGTACAGGGCGACCGTGTGGCGCGCATGCGGCTGGACAGGGCGCCCTGGACCGCGAACAAGATCGTGCGCAAGGGCCTGACCCATATGCTGTGGCTGCTGGTCGCCTTCTGGACCGGCATGACCTTCACCCTCTATTGGGGCAACGCACCGGACCTGCTGGTCGAGTGGTTTACGGGCACCGCGCCTTTCCCGGCTTACGCCACCACGCTGTTCCTGACGGCGACCACCTACGTGATGGCGGGTCTGGCACGCGAGCAGGTGTGCACCTACATGTGCCCCTATGCGCGCTTCCAGTCGGTCATGTTCGACGCCGATACCCGCATCGTCGCCTACGACGGGACGCGCGGCGAGGGGGCGCAGGGGCGACACAGGATCACCCGTGAACTGAAGACGCGCGAACAGCGCCAGGCCCGGGGCGTGGGCGACTGCATCGACTGTGGCTACTGCGTGCAGGTGTGCCCGACCGGCATCGACATCCGCAACGGCCTGCAGGTGCAGTGCATCAGCTGTGCCCTGTGCATCGACGCCTGCGACACCATCATGGACTCGCTGGGCTGGGAGCGCGGCCTGATCCGCTATACCTCGGAGAAGGAACTCGCCGGTGGCAGGAGTTCTCTCATCAAGCCCAAGACCATCGGCTACGGTCTGGTGCTGCTGGCAGCCATCGTCGGTCTGGTGTGGAGCGTCGGTCACCAGGCGCCGCTGGAACTGGCGGTGACCCAGGTGCGCCAGCCGCTGTTCGTGCGCCTGTCCGACGGCCGTATCCAGAACAGTTATGAACTGCACCTCGCCAACAAGACTGACGAGCCGATCCGCGTCGCCATCATGATGCGCGGTCTGGCCGGCGCTGAACTGGATGTCGGCAAACTGGCCTCGGTGGAACTGGCACCCCAGCACAGCATCAAGATCCTGGCGCGCGTGCGCTGGCGGTCTGGCCACAGGCGCAAGGGTGCGCGCGGTTTCCAGTTCGATGTCATTCCCCAGCAGCGACAGGAGATCGGCATGATCAGCGGCCCAGCGACTTTCTACCTGCCGGGTGGTGAACACTGATGCTGCAGTCCCTGCTGGCATTGCCGTTGGGCGCCGGTCTGGAGGTGCTGGTGTTCCTGCTGCTCTACCTGCTGACACCCATGAACGGCAAACAGGCGGCCGTGGTGGTGGCGTTGCTGTCGCTGGGCGCGCTGCTGGCGTACAGCCTGCTGGACTGGCCGGGCGCCGACGTGCTGGCCATGTACGTGGCGGTGCTGTCGGTGACCGCCTACCTGCTGGGCATCATCAGCCACGCCCGCGAGCAGCAGCGGCGTGACGGTGACAGCGGCCAGCGCTGGTTCCACTGGGGACCGGCGGCCATCGTCATCTTCTTTGTGCTGCTGTTCGCGCTGGACGGCGTGCTGGTGGTCATTTCCAAACAGGGGCTGCCGGAGCCAGTGGCTGACCTGCTGTTGCCCAAGTCTTCCAGCCGGCACCCGGTAAAATCGGCGTTTCCCGGTGTGGTGGGCCGCGACTACCAGAAGAAGGAAAGTCTTTACAACCAGTACCTGGAACAGGTGCGGCGTCAGGAACAGCGCGGCTGGCAGGTCAGCAAGGGCTGGTTGCAGATACCGCAGGCCGGGCGTCCCGGCCGCTTCCGCGTGCAGGTGCTGGAACGTGATGGCACGCCGGTACGCTTCGCTGAAGTGAGCGGTGTTTTTCAGCGTCCCTCCGACAGCCGCCTGGACCACCCTTTCGCTATGCAGGAGGTTGGGCCGGGCGTCTACCAGGCCGAACTGACCCTGCCCGAACCCGGCACCTGGACGCTGATCCTGCAGATACGCAAGGGCGCGCAGCTGCATGAGCTGCACGCCAGGACATCGGTGGAAGCGGGACCCCCGTAGGGTGGGGTGAGCGTAGCGAACCCCACCATGGCAGGGTTCGGATGTACACGCGGTGCAGGTTTCCGCATCCGGGTCTCTTTTGGCCGGGACGTGTCAGGATGGGGTGGTTCTGTTAAGAGGTGGCCGCCGAACCGTTATGGTGGGGTGCGCTTCGCTTATCCCACCCTTGTTATTGAGTTTGCGCCTTTGTGGTTAAACTGAACGCCTATCCGTACCGGATCTGCCCTTGACTGACACCGACGACAACCCCGCCTGCTTCCACTGCGGCCTGCCCGTCCCGCCCGGCGTCGACCTTGGTGTCGAGATCGAGGGCGAGCGGCGCCCCCTGTGCTGCCGCGGTTGCCAGGCCGTGGCGCAGGCCATCGTCGACGGCGGCCTGGACGACTTCTATCGCTACCGCACCACGAAATCGCCGCGAGGTCAGGAACTGGTGCCGGAGGCATTGGCTGACATCCACCTGTACGATCGCGACGACCTGCAGGCCGGCTTCGTGCGCGTCGCCGATGGCGACCGGCGCGAAGCGGCGCTGATACTGGAAGGCATCGTGTGCGCCGCCTGCGTGTGGCTCAACGAGCGCCACGTCAGGGCGCTGCCCGGTGTGCTGGATTTCCAGGTCAACTACGCCACCCACCGTGCGCGGGTGATGTGGGACAACAGCCGCATCAGGTTGAGCGATATCCTCGAGGCCATCAGCGCCATCGGTTACCACGCCCATCCCTTCGACCCGGGCCGCCAGGAGCAGCTTTACAAGGAGGAAAAGAAACGCGCCCTGCGGCGCCTGGCCGTGGCCGGGCTGGGCATGGCGCAGGTGATGATGCTGGCGGTGGCCCTGTACGGCGGCGACTACGAGGGCATGGACGCCGGGCTGCGCAACTTCCTGCGCTGGGTCAGCCTGCTGCTGGCCACGCCGGTGGTGTTCTACTCGGCGCGGCCGTTCTTCACCAGCGCCTGGCGCGACCTGCGGCGGCGCCAGCTCGGTATGGACGTGCCGGTGTCGCTGGCCATCGGTGCCGCCTACGCGGCCAGCGCCCTGGCCACGGTGCAGGGTGCCGGCGAAATCTATTTCGACTCGGTCACCATGTTCACCTTCTTCCTGCTGGCCGGACGCTTCCTGGAAATGGGCGCGCGCCACCGCGCGGGGCAGGCGGCCGAGGAACTGGTCAAGCTGTTGCCGGCCACCGCCACCCGGCTTGCCGGCGACGGCGAGGAGCGGGTACCGGTGGCGGAGCTGGCGCCGGGCGACCGGGTGCTGGTACGCCCTGGCGAGAGCGTACCGGCCGACGGCCGGGTGGTGGAGGGCAGCAGTTCGGTGGACGAGTCGCTGCTGACCGGCGAGAGCCTGCCGCAGCTGCGCCGGGCCGGTGACGCGCTGGTCGGCGGCACGGTCAACACCGAGAGCCCGCTGATCATGGAAGTCGGGAAGGTCGGCGAAGAAACGGTGCTGTCGTCCATTGTGCGGCTGCTGGACCGCGCCCAGGGCGAGAAGCCGTCGGTGGCGCGGCTGGCCGACCGGGTGGCCGGCTGGTTCGTCGGCGTGCTGCTGGTACTGGCCGCCGGGGTGGCGCTCTGGTGGTGGCAGCAGGATCCTGAACATGCGTTCCGCATCACACTGTCGGTACTGGTGGTGACCTGCCCCTGCGCCCTGTCGCTGGCCACGCCGGCGGCGCTCACTGCGGCCACCGGCGCGTTGACGCGGCTGGGGGTGCTGACCACGCGCGGCCATGCGTTGGAGACCCTGGCGCGCGCCACGCACATGATCTTCGACAAGACCGGTACCCTGACCGAGGGCCGGCTGCGGCTGGCCGACGTGGCCGTGCTGGGTGCGGAGGACCGCGACCGTTGCGTGCTGCTGGCTGCGGCCTTGGAACGGGCCTCCGAGCACCCGCTGGCGCGGGCTCTGCATGCGGCCTGTCCGGATGCGCCCCGTGCCGCCGACGTGACAGCGGTGGCGGGGCAGGGGCTGGAGGGCAGGCTGCGAGGGCATCGCTACCGTATCGGCACGGCCCGTTTTGTGGCTGAGCTGCACGGTGCCGAGTTGCCGGCGCTGGCCGACCGGCCCGGTCAGACACGGGTGTGGCTGGGTGATGAAGACGGCTGGCTGGCAGCGCTGTCCTTTGCCGACCGTATCCGTGACGGCGCCGCCGAGGCCATCCGGGGACTGCAGGCCATGGGCCTGGAGGTCGAGCTGTTGTCCGGCGACGCCGACGCCGCGGTGGCAGAGGTGGCGCAGCAGCTGGGCATCAGCCGCGCGCAGTCGCGCTGTACGCCGGACGACAAACTGGCGCGTATCCGCGAGCTGCAGGCCGGTGGCGCGGTGGTGGCGATGGTGGGCGACGGCGTCAATGACGCGCCGGTGCTGGCCGGTGCGCAGGTGTCGCTGGCCATGGGTGGCGGCACCCAGCTGGCGCACGCCAGCGCCGACATGATCCTGCTGTCGGAGCAGCTGTTGCACCTGGTGAACGCGGTGCGCGCGGCGCGCCGCACGCTGCACGTCATCCGCCAGAACCTGGGCTGGGCGGTGGCCTATAATCTGGTGGCGCTGCCGCTGGCGGCGGCCGGCTGGGTGGCCCCCTGGATGGCGGCCATCGGCATGTCGACCAGCTCGCTGGTGGTGGTGTTCAACGCCCTGCGCCTGCGGACGACGTAGGGTGGGGTGAGCGAAGCGAACCCCACCGTGGCGATGGTTGTTGCTTCAAACGGGGCTACTTAAAATACCCCCTATCGGCCCACAGCCCCCCGGATGATGTTTCATGGACATCCTGTTTCTGCTGATTCCCCTGAGCCTGGTCGTGATGGGCGTGGCTATCTGGGTCTTCCTGTGGGCGATCCGCAGCGGCCAGTACGACGATCTGGAGGGGCCGGCCCACCGCATCCTGATGGACGACGACGACCCGCGCATTCCACGCAAGCCCGCGTTGAAGGATGATGCGGAGTAAGATAAGATAACTCTAATATTCAAGCAGCTGACCGGGTAAGAAAATGTTTACATTTCAAGGATTTCCAATGTTCATCGTGGTTGCCCTGGTGGTGATGGCCTGGGCCAGTTTTCTGTCGGTGATCATCGCCGGTTGATCCGGCGTCGGACACGCAAATGAAAACGGCCCCTTTTGGGGCCGTTTTCATTCGCGGAGGGATGCAGCCCGGATGCAGCGAAGCGGCATCCGGGGCCCGGCCGTCAGTCGGCCATCAGTGTTTTCAGCTTGTTGATGGCATTCTTTTCCAACTGGCGGATACGCTCGGCCGATATGCCGAAGCGGTCGGCCAGTTCGTGCAAGGTGGCCTTGTCGTCGCTCAACCAGCGCTGTTCGAGAATGATACGGCTGCGCTCGTCGAGCTGTTGCAGTGCCTCGTGCAGGCGGCTGTTGCTGCGCTGCTCCCAGTCGGCCTTCTCCAGTGCGCTGGCCGGATCCACGCCGTTGGGGTCGGTCAGGTAGGCGGCCGGTGTCCAGTTGCTCTCGTCGTCGTCGACCGATACCACCGGATCAAAGGAGATGTCCTGGCCGCTCAGGCGTGACTCCATCTCCAGCACCGTCTCCGGGCTGACGCCCAGGTCCTCGGCGACGGCCTCGACTTCCTTTCGGTTGAACCAGCCCAGGCGCTTCTTGGCGCTGCGCAGGTTGAAGAACAGCTTGCGCTGCGCCTTGGTGGTGGCCACCTTGACGATGCGCCAGTTGCGCAGGATGAATTCATGGATTTCGGCGCGGATCCAGTGCACCGCGAAGGACACCAGGCGCACGCCGACGCTGGGGTCGAAACGCTTGACCGCCTTCATCAGGCCGATGCCGCCCTCCTGGATGAGGTCGGCCAGCGGCAGCCCGTAGCCGGTGTAGCCGCGCGCGATGTGCACCACGAACCGCAGGTGGGATACCACCAGCTGGCGCGCCGCGTCCAGGTCGTTGTGTTCGCGGAAGCGTACGGCCAGTTCGTGCTCCTGCTCCGCACTCAGGACCGGGATGCGGTTGATTTCCTGCAGGTAGGTCTCCAGATTGTCGCTGGCGACCGGCAGGGCAATCGCGCCCGTCGATACCAGTGCATTGCTCATGATCGTACCCTCCCTCCGTTTTTCAGGTCAGATTTTAGCACTCACGACATAAGAGTGCTAATAATCATAAAAGTTCCGTGGATTACATGAGCTTACCTTGACCAAGATCAAGTCCGCGAGTCAGGCGGAAACCTGGTTGCGGCCTTGGGCCTTGGCGGCGTACAGGGCCTTGTCGGCCCGGTTGAGCAGCTGGGTGAGGCTCATGTCGGGGTTCAGCTGGTTGGTGGCCACGCCGATGCTCACCGTGACATGTACCCCCGCCGGTTGCAGGCCCTCGATTTCCAGTCGCAGACTCTCGGCACAGCGGTGCGCGTCGGGCATGTTGCAGCGCGGCACCAGCAGGGCGAACTCCTCGCCGCCGAAGCGTACCGCCATGGCGTCGTCGGGCAGGCGTTCCCGCAGCAGGGCGCCTATCGCTTCCAGCACCCGGTCGCCGGTGATGTGCCCCAGGTTGTCGTTGATGCGCTTGAAATGGTCGAGATCCAGCAGCACCGCCGCCACCGGATGGTTGCGGCGGCTGGCGAGGAACTGTTCGCCGTGGTCGAGCAGGTAGCGGCGGTTGTAGACCCTGGTGAGGCTGTCGGTGATGGCCAGCTGGTGCATGTTCTCGCTCTGGCGCTTGAGTGCCGCAAACTGCTGGCGGATCAGCAGCAGCGAGCGGATGCGCGCCATCAGCACTTCCTCGACGATAGGCTTGGAGACGAAATCGTTGGCACCGGCGTGAAACACGTCGGCCTGCTTGTCGCCGCCCTCGGAGCCGGTCAACACCAGCACCGGCATTTCCTGCTGGGAGTAATGGAACTTGGCGCGGATGGCGTGCAGCAGATCACCGCCGGTCAGGCGCCCCTGCAGGTAGAAGTCGGTAATCACCACGTCGAAGGACTCGTCTTCGCAGGCCCCACCCGGCGAGGTGTCGCGCAGCAGCTGCAGGGCCTGTTCGGCGTGGGTGGTGTGTATGACCTGCAGGCCGTGGCGTTCCATCAGGCGGATCAGCAGCGTGGCGGTCAGCTTGCTGTCCTCGACGTAGAGTATGCGCCCCACCAGGCCGGAATTGCGCTGCATGAATTCCTTGATGAAGTCGGCGAAGGCCCGGTAGCCGAGTGACTTGTCGAAATAGTCGGTGACGCCGGCGGCGAACCCTTCGCGCAACAGGCGGCTGTCGGCATCGCCGGATACCACCACGGTCGGGGTGTAGTGGTGGTTGCGGCTCGATCGCACCTGGCGGACGAGGTCCAGGCCGTCCTCGTCGGGCAGCATCAGTGAAGTGGTGATGAGGTCGAAGCCGGAGGTGTCGAGCTGTTTGCGCGCCTCCTTGACGGTGCCGCAGGTGACAATCTCCGTTTCCGGCATTTCCTCGTTCAGGATGCGGACGATGATAGTGCGGGCGACTTCAGAGCCATCCACGACCAGGATTCGGTTCAGCTTTTTGGGCATACGGGACCGGACCTTTACAGTGCGCGGTTATTTTTGTTGCAGTTGATCCGCAACCCGGGTTATCGACCGCTGCAGGCGTGGACTTTAGATATTTGTGCGTGGTTGAAAAGCCTCGGGGAGTGAATGGGTTAGGAGCAACCACAGGGCGCCATGGCGGGATCCGCTTCGCTCACCGCCGCCCTGCGAGAAGACGCGCCCTTGATAACGCGGGTAGCGTGTTCCCCACCGCAAGGCGATGCCCGGTGGTCAGCTCGGTTCGATATCGTCCAGGTGGCGGCCTACGGCGAGCCAGGAGCCGAGCAGGCCGAGCAGGGTGCCGGCGCCGGCCAGGGTCAGCGATTCGGCGGCCGAGAACGCATCGAGGGCGAAGTCGCTCTGATACAGGCCGGCGAGCTGCTGTACCGGCCCGGCCAGCTGCCAGAAGGCCAGCTCCACCAGCAGCCAGGCCAGCAGGGCGCCGGACAGGCCGTACCACAGGCCGCTGTACAGGAAGGGACGGCGGATGAAGGCGTCGGTACCGCCGATCAGCTTGGTGACCTCGATCTCGTCGCGCCGGTTCTGGATTTCCAGGCGGATGGTGTTGCCGACGATCAGCAGCACTGCCATGCACAGCAGCAGGGCGATCAGGCCGATGCCCTTGCGCGCCAGTTCGACCATGGCATTGAATCGTTCCACCCACTGCAGGTCGAGCTGGGCGATGTCGACGGCCTCGAGCCCGCGCAGGCGG
>Ga0256830_1000683_pt1 | contig 25531 bp, 22 predicted proteins | sample 128326metaG_FD_190537 | JGI IMG/M metagenome (GOLD analysis project Ga0256830, IMG submission 190537) | Hydrothermal vent microbial communities from Lau Basin, Pacific Ocean - 128-326 | ecosystem: Environmental > Aquatic > Marine > Hydrothermal vents | place: Pacific Ocean: Lau Basin | collected... | reverse complement strand
GAGGGAGGTTCCGTCCCGCAGCCCGGCAACCCGAATCCCTGCGCGACCGCGGGGTCCTCGACGCCCGCTTCCTCGACTGCGGTCTCGACGGCCGGATCGAACTCTGCGTCCTCGCCGCCGACGGGCTGCGCCTCTGGACCCTGCCGGAGCGCGGAAGCCCGGTCCTCCTCGGTTTCCTTCCCCTCGAGAACGGATCCTTGCTGCGCCTCGGCGACCTCGACGGGGATCACCGGCCCGATCTCGTCGTCCTCCGCGGCCCGCGCCCTCCTCTCTTCCTGAGGATGTCCCCGGTCCGCGGCGATCTCGAGCACGGGCTGAGCATCAGCCTCGAAGGGAAGGAGGAATGGCCGCACGCCCTCGGCGCCGTTCTCGAACTCGTGGACGCGGAGGGGCGCGGCCTGGAGGCCCTCCGCTGGCCTCCGCAAGCGCCCGGCGATCAGGCCTGCCTCTTCCTCGGCTGGAGTCCCCTCCGCTCGGGACTGGGACTCGTCGTCACCTGGCCCGACCGGAACGCGACCGAATACCCGCTGCGGCCCGGCGGCCATCTCCACCTGAAACCGGAGTAGGACGCGCCCGCCGCTCGGCCTTCTCCCCGTGGCGGCGGCCGGCCGCGTCCGGCGCCCCTCCCCGGAAGCTCAGGAGAGGCGGATCTCGACCGGGCAATGGTCGGAGCCCTGGACCTCGGAAAGGATGGCCGCGTCCTCGACCCGGGACTCCAATCCTTCATCGATGCAGAAGTAGTCGAGGCGCCAGCCGACGTTCCGGGCCCGCGCCCCGGCCCGGAAACTCCACCAGGAGTAATGACCGGGTTCCCCCGGGTGTCTCCGGCGGAACGAGTCCAGATGCCCCGCTTCCAGGAAGGTAGTGAACCAGGCTCTCTCCTCCGGAAGGAAGCCCGGATTCTGCGTGTTCTGCTTCGGGCGGGCCAGGTCGATCTCCTCGTGGGCGACGTTGAAGTCCCCGCCGATGCAGACGCGCCGGCCTTCCTTCCGCTGCTTCGCGCTGAATCGGAGGACCGCGGCCCCGAAGGCGAGGCGGTAGGGAAGTCTCCGTCCGCCCTCCTGGGAGTTCGGGAAATAGGCGGAGGACAGCACGAGATCGCCGTAGCGCGCGGAGAGGAACCTTCCCTCCAGGTCGAACTCCTCCTCCCCCAGGCCGACGATCCACTCGTCGGGCTCCTCCCTGACGAAGAGGGCGACCCCGCTGTATCCCTTCTTCTCGGCGGGATGGAAGCAGGCCTTGTATCCCTCGATCTCGCGGAGCTTCTTCGGTAGGTCCTCTTCCCTGGCCTTGATCTCCTGCAAGGCCAGGACGTCGGGCTTCTCCCCTTCGACCCACTCGACGAAACCCTTGCGGCCGGCGGCGCGCAAGCCGTTGACGTTCCAGCTCAAGACACGCATGAGGCGGCGAGCTTACGGCCGCTCCAGAGCCAGAGCACGGCCGGAATCAGGCAAAGCGTCGAGGCGCAGAGCATCGTCGCGGTCAAGCCGAGGCCGCCGAAGTCGAGAAGGCTCGCGTAGACCAGATGGCTCCCGGTCGAACTCAGCATGACGAGTCCGAGCTCGGCCGCGAAGGTCCGTCCCCGCACCTCGGGCGGGACGGTCATCTGCAAGAGGACCGTCGAGATGACCCAGAGCGTGCTGCCTCCCAGGTGGGCGAGAAACACGAGGAATCCGGCGAGCCACCAGGTACCGCTGAGAGCCACCCCCATGTAGACGAGGGGGGCGCCGAAGAAGGCGAGGGTGAGACTGTGTTCGAGCCTGCGCGGATCCCCGCCGGCCCACCCCCTAGCGAGGAAGGGCCCGAGCCCGGTCCCGATCCCCCGGCAGGTCCACAGGAATCCGATGCCGAGGTCGGCGCTTCCGCCGAGGCGGAAACCCTCGGAAGCGCCGAGAAGGGTCAGGAAGAGGGTGATCGCTCCCATCGATCCCCATCCGAACTTGACGAGGATCAACCGGAACACCCTCCGATCCCCGGCGATGTAGCGAAGCCCCTCCTTGACGTCCTCCAAGCCCAGAAGGCGGGAAAGGGCCCCGGCTCCCTCCCCCGAATCCCGGGGAGGGCGAGCGGGCGCGTCGGTCGCCCGGATCGGCAGGCCCGTGAGGATCCAGGCCGACACGACATAGGTGCATGCGTCGAGGAGGATCGCGGCCTCCCACCCGACCGCGGCCAGGACCAAGCTTCCCGCCGCCGACCCGAGCGTGAACATCGTCGACCAGGTCGCGGAACTCAGGGTGTTCGCGGAAAGGAGGTCCTCCCTCCGGACCAGGCTCGGCGTCAGGGCCTGGCGAGCCGGTTCCGCGAAGGCCGCGATCGTGATCTGGGCCGCGGTCAGGACATAGAGCCAAGAATCCGACCCGGCGTGTCCCGCGAGGAGGAAGAACAGGACGATGACGGAGGCCAGGAGATCGCAGGAGATCAGGATCTTCTTGCGGTTGAACCGATCGGCCACGACCCCCGCCAGGGGACCGAAGAGGAAGACCGGAAGCTGCTTGAGCGCGAAGACGACGGCCAGCGGAAGGGCGCTGTCGTAGCGTCCTCTCCCGAGAAGGTGGACGATCGCCAGCGCGTTGAACCAGTCCCCGAAGAGACTGACGGTCCGCGCCGCGTAGAGCCTCCTCCAATCCTCGTTGTCGCGGAAGGCCTGGAAGAGCGTGCGCCGGCCCGGCGCCCCGGTCCCTCTCCCCCCGCTCAAGGCTCCCGGTCCTCGAGAGCGGCGAGTTTCCGTTCCGCCCGCTCCATCCGGTCCCGGAGCACGAGGATCTGATCCCTCATGTCCTTGAACCGGTGCAGGAAGAAACTGACGACCCAGGTCGCCGCGACTCCGAGGTTCAGAAGCCCGATGCTCGGATCGTTCCAGGCGCCGAGAAGGGAGCGCCCCTCCTTCGCGACCCAGAAACTGGATACGAAGAGGAAGGCGAAGATCGCGTGAAGGCGGGCTTCTCTCGGCTCGAGCATGGCGGGACCTCCCGTTTCCCGATTCTCCCTCGCGGCTGGGCTCGGATCGAAAGCGGCCGTTTTAGCACGGAGCCCACCGGGATCCGCGCCCCGGAATCCGACCTCGCGGCCTCCAAAACGAGGGTCGCCGTACCGAATCCGACGGGGCCCGCTATCGGCCCTTGATCCCGCGAGCGAGGAACCGGAACCCTCCCCCTCTCCCCTTCGGGCGAAACTTCTTGAAGATCATCCCGACCGTCATTCTTTCGCAGGTCATCTCAAGTCCGGCACGAACCCTGTCCGATTATGATCTCAGATACCCAGGAATCGAACAGAAGATGCGGGAACGACAGTCTCGAACCCACCCGCATCTTGGAAGGCGCTTCCATGCATCGCCCCTCCGGTCCAACGAGAGGAAGCGAGAGGCGCCCTTTCAGCGAAAGCTCCGCTTTTCGCCTTTGTAATTTGACGCTTGAGGTGCAGTAGTTATGAGCGATCTCGAAGGGCTGGATGAAATTCTATCGGACCTCGTGATCGAAAGCCTGGACGGGCTCGACCAGGTCGATCGAGATCTGATCGCGCTCGAAAAGGACCCCGGCTCCACGGAAACCCTTTCCAGCATTTTCCGAACGGTCCACTCGATCAAAGGCGCAAGCGGATTCTTGACCCTGACCAAACTCGAATCCCTCGCCCATGCCGGTGAAAGTCTCCTCAGTCTCCTTCGCGACCGGAAGATCGACACCTCTCCCGACACGATCACGATCCTCCTTCGGATGGTGGACGCGCTCAGGGACATCCTCACCCATCTCGACAAGGAGGGAACGGAAGGTCCGAACGACTACTCGGAGCTGAAAGAGACCCTCCTCGCCCTCGTGGATTCCACTTCCCCGATGGCGGACCAGGGGACCGAAGAAACTCGTTCCTCCCAATCGTTTCCGTCGGGGAAGAGCTCCCCCGACACCGTTGAAGCCGCCGGGAATCAGGAGGAGTCGAGCTCTTCCATGGAGGTCCCCCCTTCGAATGAAGGGTCCGAGAAGTCCCCCGGTTCAACGACGGACGAAACCGGACTTCCGCAGAATCCGTCCGCTCCGGCACAACCCCTGCCCGGTTCAGTCGCGGACAGCACGATCCGCGTCGATGTCGCCACTCTCGATCGCTTGATGAACCTCGTAGGGGAACTCGTCCTTGCGAGGAACCAGATCCTCCAGTTCACCTCGTCCCTGGAAGACACGGACTTCCTCGCAACCTCCCAACACTTGAACCTAGTCACGACCGAACTCCAGGAAGGAGTCATGAAGACGAGGATGCAGCCGATCGGAAATGTCTGGAACAAGTTCCCCCGGATCGTCCGCGATCTTGCGACCTCATGCGGGAAGAAGGTCCGAATCCTGATGGAGGGAAGGGAGACGGAACTCGACAAGACGATTCTCGAATCGATCAAGGATCCCTTAACCCACGCAATCCGCAACTCGGTCGATCATGGGATCGAAACCCCAAAGGACCGCAAGAGCCTGGGAAAACCGGAAGAAGGGACGATCACTCTTCGAGCCTTCCACGAGGGGGGCCAGGTAAATATTGAGATCAGCGATGACGGGGCCGGTCTCGACCTCGACAAGATCAAGGAGAAAGCACTCTCGCGAGGTCTGGTCACTCCCGACCAACTCCTCACGATGAGCGAACGTCAGATCATTCACTTGATCATGAAACCTGGATTCTCGACGGCGGAGAAGGTGACGAATGTCTCCGGCCGGGGAGTCGGCATGGATGTCGTCCGCACGAGCATCGAAAAGATCGGCGGTACGCTGGACATCCAAAGCGCCAAAGGAGAAGGGACCGTTTTGAAGATCAAGATCCCTCTAACCCTGGCCATCATCCCCGCCCTGATCGTCACGAGCAAGGGTGACCGTTTCGCGATTCCGCAGGTCAGCCTGGTGGAACTCGTCCGCATCGAAGCGGAAAAAGTCAAGGAGGAGATCGAAACAATCCATGGGTGCTCGGTCTATCGACTCCGGGGGAATCTCCTTCCCCTGGTCGACTTGGACCAACAACTTCTCCGGGGGAGTTCCGGATCCTTTGTCGATCACCTGGAGGAAGTCCACATCGTCGTCCTCCAGGCGGACGACAGGCAGTTCGGTCTGATAGTCGAAAACATCCTGGATACGGAAGAGATCGTCGTCAAACCCCTTGGAAAACAGATCAAATCCGTTACCGCCTTCGCTGGAGCGGCCATCATGGGCGACGGCAAGGTCGCCCTGATTCTCGACGTTCTCGGAATCGCCCACCAGGCAGGAGTCATTTCGGATGAGGGGGATGCAGAGATCATCGAGCATCCGGAAGTCCTCCCGAATGCCTCTTCCCGGGAAGTCGACCCGCTCCTCCTCGTTTCTTGCGATAACGGCGCCAGAGCGGCGATCCCCCTTTCCTCCGTGTCCAGGCTGGAGGAGATCCAAAGATCATCGATCGAGCACGCCCTCGGAAAGGATGTGATCCAGTACAGAGGAAACATCGTTCCCCTTATTCCTCTCTCTGACTTCACAACCGGCCCTCGCAACCGACCGGAGGAAAACCCGGACGACCAACTCAACCTCGTCGTGGTCCACACAAATTCCGGTGAACCGCTCGCCCTCGTCGTCGAGGAAATTCTTGACATCGTCGATGATTCAGGACCTCTAACGAACAAAGGCAAGCGCCCCGGTATCAAGGGAGTATCGGTAATCCTCGGGACCGTTACCGAGGTAATCGAAATCGAAGATCTCAGGCCTGCCATGGCGTCCTCCACAATGTCGGATGATTGCATTGCCTGAAGGTGACCCAATGTCGGATACGAAACAGTTCTGCACGTTCCACCTCGGGAACCTATTTCTTGGAATCGACGTGGCCTGTGTCCAGGAAGTATTGAGATACCAGCAGGTGACGGAAGTCCCACTGACCCAACCCGTCGTGGAGGGTTTGATCAATCTCCGGGGACAAATCGTAACCGCGATCGATTTCCGGAGAAGGCTTGAAATGGAAGAACGGCCACCTTCCTGTGAACCAACGAATGTCGTCATCAGGACGAACGATGAAGTGGTGAGCCTATTGGTCGATGAAATCGGAGATGTCCTTGAAGTCCCGGATGAGTCATTCGAACCTCCTCCGGATCAACTCAAGGGAATAGCAAGGGAACTCATTACTGGAATCTACAAGCTCGAGAACAAACTCCTGCTGGTATTGGACGTCAAGAAAACACTTGACTTCAATGCGGCTATAACCATGGCCCCAAGCAGCCTGGCTAAAACCTGAAACACCCAGTTCGCTCCCCAAGGGCGACCTTCCGAATCAAACCCAAATCCGTCCATAACTGGATAACCTTCAATCGGAGTAAGAGGTCATGACAGCAGTAACCGAAAATGTCGTCGATCCCAAGAACCCTAATAATTCTGCAACCGAACCACCCTCTTTCCTGGAGCTTGCGGCGACGAGCATGCTGGAATGCATGCCTATCAATATCATCATGACAGACACGGATTTGACGATCCGTTACATGAACTCGACTTCCCTCAAGACACTGAAAACCCTTGAACATCTTCTCCCATGCAAGGCTGACGAAGTCGTAGGTAAGAGCGTCGATGACTTTCACGCAAACCCTCAACATCAACGGCAGATCCTCTCGGATCCAAAAAATCTCCCACACAGGTCTGAGATTCGCCTTGGTGACGAGATCCTGGATCTCCTCATCTCGCCGATCTACGACATGGACCGATCCTTCATCGGATCGATGTTGACCTGGTCGATTATCACCAAAGAACGTCACCAAGAGGAGGAACTCGCCTCGGCGAGGAAGAGGGAACGCGAACAGGGTGAGCTCCTTCGCACCAAGGTGGCGAGCATCCTCGAAGTCGTCACGGCAGCCTCCGAAGGGGATCTCACGAAGGAAATCGAAGTCTCCGGGGAAGATTCCATCGGTCAGATGGGAGAGGGATTGAAGCGATTCCTGAACGACCTCAGGGATAGCATCAACGCAATTGATGCGACCGCCAAATCCTTGAGCGCGGCAAGCGAGGAGCTTTCCTCTACTAGCAAGCAGATGTCCGCAAACGCCGAGGAGACTTCCTCCCAGGCCGGCTCCGTCTCTGCCGCTTCTGAGGAAGTCAGTAACAACGTTCAAAGCGTCGCCAGCGCCTCCGAACAGCTCGAGGCGAGCATCCGGGAAATCGCGAAAAGTGCGACCGAGGCCGCGAAAGTCGCGAACAAGGCGGTCGGAGTCGCCACGGAAACGAATCAGACGATCAACAAGCTCGGAGAAAGCAGTGCGGAGATCGGGCAGATCATCAAGGTCATCACATCCATCGCGCAGCAAACAAACCTTCTCGCCTTGAACGCTACGATCGAAGCGGCCAGAGCCGGTGAGGCTGGAAAGGGATTCGCGGTCGTGGCGAACGAGGTCAAGGAACTCGCAAAGCAGACGGCGAAGGCGACCGAGGACATCAGTCACAAGGTCGCAACGATCCAGGGTGACAGTAAAAGCGCAGTCGAGGCCATCGCTCAGGTCTGCGCGATCATTTCCCAGATCAATGACATCCAGGGAACGATCGCCAGCGCCGTTGAGGAGCAGAGCGCAACGACCAAGGAGATCGGGAGAAGCGTGACGGAGGCGGCGAATCGTTCTTCGGAAATTACCCGGACGATCGCGAGTGTTGCCGAGGCGGCTGGGGAAACCAGCCGGGGCTCACAGGACACCGAATCTGCAGCTTCCGAGCTTGCGAAGATGGCGGCTGAGCTCCAGAAACTCGTCAGTAGATTCCGGTGTTGATCCTCTTCTCTCCGCAGACGTTCCGGAGTCAGAGATACCACTCCGGCACGTTTTCACTCTCTCCGTTCAATAGACGGATCCATTTATTCTCATGACAGCCATCGACGTATTCATCGTGGACGATTCCTTCGTGGTACGAAGGATCTTGACGCGATTCCTCGAGGCAGACCCCTCGATCAAGGTCGCAGGATCCGCTCCAGATGGGACGACGGCCCTTGAAAAGCTGAAAGATCTCGAACCCGACATCGTGACTCTCGACATCGAGATGCCGGGAATGAACGGACTCGAGACCTTGACGAGACTCAAGGCCATGAAACCGGACCTTCCGGTCCTGGTGATCAGTTCCCTCACCCGGGATGGAGCGTCGACGACTCTCGAAGCACTCTCGGATGGAGCTTCGGACTATGTCGCCAAACCCACACAACTCCGGTTTGGAGAGTCCGGTGTTGCAGCTTTCAAGAAAGAGCTGATTTCAAAGATCAAAGCTCTGAATCTGAAGTCCATCAAAAAACGCAGAGAAACCCCGTCCAAGCCAATCAGTCCGAAGCGAATCCGGACCTCCGGCACTCATAGGATCGATCTGGTATTGATCGGTGTTTCGACCGGAGGGCCTAACGCCCTGGCGACCCTACTGCCCACCTTTCCTGAGGGTTTCCCTCCCGTCCTAATCGTCCAACACATGCCTCCCACCTTCACCAAACAGCTTGCTGAGAGACTGGACTCCAATTCCATCCTCCAGGTTCGTGAAGCGGAAGGGGGGGAAACTATCCTGAAGGGTCAGGCCTGGATCGCCCCCGGGGGAAAACACATGGTCGTCGGTCGAGTGGGTTCCGCATACAGATTGGCCTTAACCGAAGATCCCCCCGAAAACTCCTGCAGACCTGCGGTCGATGTCCTCTTCCGGTCCGCGGCTTCGGCCGCCGGGGAAAAGACCATTGGAATCGTAATGACCGGAATGGGCCATGATGGACTCAACGGTTGTCGCTCTCTGAAGGAGGCAGGCTCCAGGATCTTCGTTCAGGATGAGGAATCCTCGGTCGTTTGGGGCATGCCGGGAATCGTTGTCGAGAACGGGATCGCGGACGAAATCCTCCCTCTGTCCACCTTGGGCCCTTCCGTCGTCAGCGTAGTTAACGGGATCCGTACCGGAATTCGAGTCTGATCTGAATTAAAAGAACATCGATATGTCACTTAATAAAAAGGCCTTCCAATATATCTGCAACCTGGTCTTCAAGCAGGCAGCGATCATCCTATCCGAGGACAAGGAATACCTCGTAGAAACCCGCCTTTCCCCATTGGCTGCTAAGTCGGGTTTCGGTTCAGTTAACGATTTCATTCACTCTATTTCAAAATCCCCTACGGAGGCGATTAAACAAAAAATCACTGAAGCAATAACTACAAACGAGACGAGTTTTTTCAGAGATCAGTATTTATTTGAGGAAATCAGAGACTCCATAATTCCGGAAATCATTAAAAACAATGAAGATTCAAGAGGTTTCAAGATTTGGTGCGCAGCTTCTTCTACAGGACAGGAACCATACTCACTCGCCATGCTTATCGATGACTCTTTCCCGCAGTTGGACGGATGGGACATAGAAATCATTGCGACGGATATAAACTGCGATGTCCTTTCGAAAGCGAAATCCGGGATTTTTTCACAAATCGAAGTCAACAGAGGCCTTCCTGCACGACTCCTTTCAAAATACTTCAAGAAAGAAGGTGCCTTCTGGATGATTGATGAAGGGTTAAAATCCAGGATCCAGTTTTCACAGATTAATCTTGCTGGTCGATGGGGAAACCTTCCAATTTTCGATCTTGTCCTTATGAGAAATGTATTGATTTACTTCAATTCCGATACGAAACAGGAAATCCTCAAAAAAGCGAAACAGCATCTTAAACCTCAAGGGTTTTTGTTATTAGGTACCGCAGAGTCACTTGTAGGTCTGGATGTAGATCTTTCAAAGAAAAAACAAGGCAAGGTGATTTATTACGCCACCAACTGATCCGCATTCAGGAGGAATACGATGGCCCGTCCTAAGCACAAACCGACCGGAATAGAGCGTACTTTCGATCGCAATGAGATCATCGTCAGCAAGACGGATCTAAATGGGGTCATCACTTATGCAAATGATGTCTTCCAGAGGGTCTCCATGTATTCCGAGGAAGAACTCCTTGGGCAACCACATAATTGCATCAGACATCCGGATATGCCCAAGTGTGTGTTCAAGCTCCTATGGGATACAATCGAATCCGGCAAAGAAATCTTCGCCTATGTCATCAATCTCGCCAAGGATGGAGCACATTATTGGGTCTTCGCCCATGTGACTCCGAGCTACGACTTGAAGGGGAATATGGTTGGATTCCATAGCAGTCGAAGGGTCCCTGACAGGGAAGCCGTAGAAAAAGTCATTCCTCTCTACCAAAAATTGAAGGAAATTGAGGATCAAGCTTCCTCCCCGAAAGAAGGCATGGAACAGGCAACCAACTACCTCCTGAATCTCCTTTGGGAATCAGGAGTCGAATATGATGAATTCATCTTCTCGATAACTCCAGGCTGCAACAAATCAGCGAAGGTGTAGTATGGATCGCTCCGAATCAATAAGAGCAGCGGCCGAAATCTGTGCCCTTGCGGCAAAGGGCGACCTCGAAGCCAGAATTACTCATATCCAAGAACCCGATAGCGACCTCGGGATCCTCTTCAGAAACATCAACCGTGTTCTTGACGTAGCCGACGCATATGTTCGGGAAGCTGCTGCGGCGATGCACTATTGCGCAGAGGAGAAGTTCTTCCGGCCTATTCTTCTCAGAGGGATGCCCGGCGCTTACGCACAAAGCGCGATGACGATCAACCAGGCCTCCGAACGAATGGAGGAAAGCTGCGACAGGATCGAGTCGATGAAGGCCCAACGCCTTTCTCTTATCAAGGATTTCGAAGAATCCATATCCAAAACCGTCTCCACGGTGGCCTCCGCAGCGGCGGAGCTGGAGGCCACCGCGGCTCATATGACCGAAACCGCTGAAGAAAGCGCCAAGCTGGCGGAGAACGTTTCCATCACCGCCTCGGAAACCGCCTCGGCGGCCGTCGACGCCGCGCGGAGATGCGAGACCTTCAAGGAACTCGCCGTCGAGATCGCGAATGGCGTAGGGAAGACCAACACTTTGATGAATGAAGCGGTGTCGGGAAGCCAGGTCAGCGCTGAGGCCATGGACAGCATGCAAACCACGACTCGGACTATCGAAAAGGTGATCGGACTCATCACCGAAGTCGCATCCCAAACCAAGCTCCTTGCACTCAACGCTTCCATCGAGGCTGCGAGGGCGGGGGAGGCCGGCGTGGGCTTCGCCGTTGTCGCTTCCGAGGTCCGCACCCTGGCCGACCGGACGGCGGGGGCGACCGAAGAAATCGAAGGACAGATCGAAGCCATTCAAAGGGCGGCCGATCAGGCTCAGGATTCAATGAAACTGATCTCGGAAACGATCGAAAAGATAGACTCCATTTCCAAAGCCATCAGCGAGAATGTTCAGGATCAAGTCGCTACTTCCGAGACACTCACGACCAGCGTCGACGGCTCCGCAGAGAACGCATCCAAGATCCAGTCCAGCATCACCGGGGTCTCCGAAGTGGCCAAGGAGACAGGGAGGACGGCGGGAGAACTCAGGATTGCGGCCGGAGAACTCTCCCGCTTGGCAAGCTCACTTCAAGAGGCCGTGGATCAATTCCTGGAAGGGATGAAACAATGAAACCAGACCCACTGGATGAGCTGAAAGATCTAGGCCCTCTTTGCTCCTATCGAGGCCTTCCGCAAGAACTATCGGAAACTCTTTCAATGATCGATCGGACGATGGCAGAGCTTTTCTCCAGCTATGAGGAAATCGAACATTTCGAGGAGCGAATGAGTTTTGCATGGGAAAAGATGCGGGAACTGATTCGCATCGCTAAGAGACGAGGAGGGCTTTGCACGGAATTGCACTCGGACATCGGATGCGAGAATTTGGATCTCTTCGATGTCCTTCTGGAATGGGTCGATCGTGTAGAAACTACTATACCGAAATGAAAGCCAAACCAGACAACGACTCTTCATTGTTCGAACGTATCGGCGGCTATCCTGTCTTGAAGGCCGTTCACAAACTGTTCTACGACAAGATCTTCTCCCATGAATGGCTGAAACTCTACTTTCAGGGGGTCGATCGTGATCACATCGAAGCGCAGCAAACGACCTTCATCGCGCAAGCCATGGGCGGCCCCAAGGATTACAGGGGAAAAGCGGTTCCGTTGGCCCATGCGCACATCTTCATAACCGAGGAACTCTTCTCCGTCAGGCACAGCTTGCTCCGCGAAGCAATCGAGACATTCGTAATACAAGACGACTTGGTCAAGGAATGGCTAAAAATCGATAATACTTTCAAGAAAGCCATTCTCAAATCCTCTCCCGAAGAGTGCCGGAAACGATATCCGTTCGAGGAAATTCTCGTTTTCTCCCCCCCGGCCGGAAGCACGGGATCTTGACTTCCCTTCCGCTTCAGAGTTGCGGGGAATCCTTTTCCACGCCCGGAACTTGGCAAGCAATGGCCTTGCGGCCCCTCTCCGGCCGGAAAGGCCCTAGATACGCATTACGCCATTCCTCTGATCGATGCCTGAAACTACTCATGTTTTCCCCAGGCTTATCTTTTCCTCCCTTTCCTTGAAGTGCGCGGATCTGCGGAAGGCATTTCGTCGCAGCCTCTTCTTCCCACGATCAATGGATCCGAACATCCCTTAGAATCCCGGGCCCGCTGGAGCGGTGTTCGGAAAAGAAATGAGGTGGGACGGGTCTCCGCCCTCCGCGGTTCCCCGCCAAGCATCCCCCTCACAGGAGCGGCCATGAGCAGTCTGAACCCATCACCGAGAACGACACGGCCCTCGCCGGCCGTGGCCCGGGGCCGGTTCACTTGGTTCCTCGGACCCGGGTTCTTTCTCCTCGCCGCCTGGTTCCTCTTCGGTCCCGATCTTGCTCAGGTCCCGATTCCGGAACGACTCGAGGTAACCTCCAACCGGATCTCGATCAAGCCCCTGCGCGGAATCGTCGGCGAACCGCCGACCATCGAGATCGGCGGCTACCGAAAGACCTGCATGGAATGCCACAGGATCTTCCTCTCCGATCCCCCCAAGACGCACGATCTCAAGCAGCACACCCATATCCGTCTCGACCACGGCCCTCTCGAGTCCTGTGTGGACTGCCATGACCTGAAGGACCGGGACCGACTCCTGACCAAGGAAAAGGAAAAGATCCCCTTCACCCGATCCTCCTATCTCTGCGCCAAGTGCCACGAGAGGATAGGAGAGGACTGGAAGGTCGGTGCACATGGCAAGACGCAGAAGGCCTGGGACCCGAAGGACCCAAGGATGCGGCGCTTCGAGTGCGCGGAATGCCACAACCCCCACCGTCCGGTCGAACCGGCCATGCAACCCTTCATCCCCCTGCCCGGTCCCAACACCCTACGGATGACCAAACCTCACGGGACTCCCGAAGGCAATCATGAGGTCGAGATTCTCGACCCCCTCGAGAAGGCTCTACTGATCGGAGAGGAGAAGGCCGGACACGGCGCGGCGCATGATGCAGGAAAACCCCGAGAGGGCGAACCCCACCCGGGGAAAGGAGAGGGCCGATGAGCGCCTCGGAGATGAACCGGCGGAGTTTCCTCAGAGGGGGAGTCGGAGCCGCGGGCGGGCTCGCGGCTTTCGCGGCCGCGGTGAGCCCGCTCAAGGACTACGACCCCTCCGAGCTGTCGATCGGGAAGTTCCTCCAGAAGCATTACAAGGAGATGACGAAGGAGGAGATGGAGGCGGCTCTGAAAAGGATCGCCGACGACGTGGAGCGGAGATTCGAGGTCCGTCCCCACCTCCGGGACGTCAAGCCGATGGACGGCGTGGAGTTCGCCTATGCCCTCGACATCGGACGCTGCATCGGTTGCCGGAAATGCGTCCACGCCTGCGTGGTGGAAAACAACCAGAGCCGAAGCCCGGAGATCCAGTACATCCGGGTTCTCGAGATGCCGAAGGGCGCGATCGACGTCGAGAAGAGCAACCATTACTACGACCACGAGAAGGTGCCCGCGCCCGACAAGTCCTACATGCCGGTCCAGTGCCACCAGTGTGCGAACCCCCCGTGCTGCAAGGTCTGCCCCGTCGAGGCCACCTGGAAGGAACCCGACGGCATCGTCGTCATCGATTACGACTGGTGCATCGGCTGCCGCTACTGCGAGGCCGCGTGTCCCTATTGGGCCCGGCGGTTCAACTTCGCGGAGCCCGGAATCCCCAAGGACGAGATCAACCCGGACATGGCCTACCTCTCCAACCGCCCGAGACACAAGGGTGTGATGGAGAAATGCCATTTCTGCCTGCACAGGACCCGTGAGGGCCGCATGCCGGCCTGCCTCGAGGTCTGTCCCGTCGGAGCGCGGAAGTTCGGCAACGTCCTCGACCCCGACAGCGAGGTCCACCACATCTTGAAGACGAAGAGGATCTTCATCCTGAAGAAGGACGTCGGAACCCTCCCACGCTTTTTCTACTACTTCGACGACGGATACGGAGACTCCCGGAAGGGAACGGGAAGATGAAACAGGAAGCCCGCGAATACCTCCGATTCCTCTGGCGCTGCTTCCGGATCTCCTTCGTGGGGGATTGGAGATACTACAGCTGGATGCTCCTCCTGACGGGAGTCGCTCTCCTGGGGCTCAACGCCTACTGCCACCAGCTCGTCGACGGCCTCGCTGTGACCGGAATGACCGATCAGGTCTCCTGGGGACTCTACATCGCCAACTTCACGTTCCTGGTCGGCATGGCGGCGGCCGCGGTCATGCTCGTGATCCCCGTCTACATCTACAAGAACGAAGAGCTGCATGATCTCGTCGTCTTCGGGGAACTCCTCGCAGTGGCGGCCATCTTCATGTGTCTCGCCTTCGTCACCGTAGACCTCGGCCGTCCGGACCGTTTCGTCCACCTGCTGCTCCGCTTCAACTGGCCGATCTCGATGCTGACTTGGGACGTCATCGTCCTGAACGGCTATCTCCTGCTCAACATGCACATCTGCGGATACTTGATCTATTGCGCCTACCGCAAGCGCAAGCCGAGCAGGATCTTCTACATCCCGTTCGTCTTCATCGCGATCTTTTGGGCGGTCAGCATCCACACGGTCACCGCCTTCCTCTACTCCGGACTCGGCGGCCGCCCATTCTGGAACTCCGCAGTCATCGCTCCGAGATTCCTCGCCTCCGCCTTCGCGGCGGGCCCCGCCTTCATCATCCTGACCCTGCAGATCATTCGGAGGTACACGTTCTACAAGGTCACGGACGAGGCCTTGAAACTGCTCAAGGGCATCGTGACGGTCGCAATGGCGATCAACATGTTCCTCCTGGTCTGCGAGGTCTTTACGGAGTTCTATACCCAGTCCTCGCACGTCGTGTCCGCTCAATACCTCTTCTTCGGCCTCCACGGACATTCGGCCCTCGTGCCCTGGATCTGGACGGCGGTCGTTCTCAACACGGTAGCCCTCGTCATTCTTCTCCTCCCGTTCTCGAGATCACTCCCGTTCATCAACCTCGCCTGCATCATGCTCATCGTCGGGATCTGGATCGAAAAGGGAATGGGTTTGATCATCCCCGCTTTCATCCCCTCTCCGCTCGGAGAGTTGGTCGAGTATCACCCGACGATCAACGAAACCCTGGTCTGCCTCGGGATCTGGGCCTTCGGACTGCTCTGCTACACGATCTTCGTCCGGATCACGATCCCCGTGCTTTCCGGTCGTCTCACATATGACCATCGGTACCGGATGGAACCGGACTCGGCGGGCCTTCCCCCTCGGGATCCGGCTTCCGATTCCTCACCCGCTCATCCTTGAAAGGAGAGAATCGATGATTCGTTTCCGAAAACTGAAAAAGCTCCACCGGCGAACGAGTCCGCTGGCGGCCGTATTCGCCGCCCTCCTGTTCGGCGGCGTGGATCTCGCCGCCCAGGCCATCGGATTGCCCCGCATGAGCGAGGCTTCCAAGGAGTGCATCTCCTGCCACAAGAAACAAAACCTCGGTCTCTACCAGCAATGGGGGGCCAGCAAGCACTACCGCGGGAACGTCGGCTGCTACGAATGCCACGCCGCCGAGAAGAAAGACAAGGACGCCTTCGAACACTATGACCGGACGATCTCCACGATCGTCACGCCGAAGGATTGCGCCCGCTGCCATTCGGCCGAGGTTTCCGAGTTCACCGCGTCCCACCATGCGAAGGCCGGGCGCATCCTCGGCTCCCTGGACAACGTGTTGGCCGAAGTCGTCGAAGGAAACCGCGCCCTGAAGACCCCGGGTTTCCCAGAGGGCAACTCCGCGGCCGCCGTCAATGGATGCTGGCAGTGCCACGGTTCGCAGATCAAGATCCTCCCCGACGGCAAGCCCGACCCCGCGACCTTCCCGAACTCCGGCATCGGACGGATCAATCCGGACGGATCCGAGGGCGCCTGTACGGCCTGTCACTCCCGCCACAGCTTCTCGATCGCCCAGGCCCGACACCCTGACACCTGCGGCAAGTGCCATCTCGGTCCCGATCACCCTCAGAAAGAGATCTACGAGGAATCGAAACACGGGATCGCATTCTTCGCCAACGAGTCGAAGATGAACCTGGGCGCGGCGAAATGGATTGCCGGTGAGGACTACTTCGATGCTCCGACTTGCGCGACCTGCCACATGTCGGCGACCAAAAAGAGCCCCGTTACCCACGACGTCGGCCTCCGCATCAGTTGGAACAACCGGCCGATCGTCTCCGTCCGCCCCGAGGTTTCCGACGCCAAGCTCGGACTCCCCGGCAAGGACATCCCCTGGCAGATGCGCCGCCAGAACATGCAGGAAGTCTGCCTCTCCTGCCACCAGAAGAACTGGGTCAAGGGTTTCTACATCCAATACGACGGACTGGTCGAACTCTACAACGAGAAGTTCGCCAAGCCGGGCAAGGAACTCTACGCCCTGGCGAAACCGCTTCGGCCGTACAAGGCGCCGTTCTCCCACGAGGTCGACTGGATCTGGTTCGAGATCTGGCACCACGAGGGACGGCGGGCCCGCCACGGCGCGGCGATGATGGCACCGGACTACACGCATTGGCACGGCACGTACGATGTGGCCAAGCACTTCTACACGAAGTACATCCCCGTCCTGCGGAAGCTGGCCGAAGAAGCCATGCGCTCGAGCGACGACAAGCGCGCCGCGGACGGAAAGGTCCTGATGTCCAGGATCCAGAAGGTGATCGAGAGCAAGGATCACCAGTGGTCCATCGACCGCATGGACCCGAAGGAGAAAGCGATGCGCGACAAGCGCCGCGCCGAGTTCAAGAAGCGCTATCAGAAAGACTGAAGCGGCGCCTCCTCTTCCGGCGGACCGGAGCCCCGGCGGGGTTACGGTCCGCCGTTCCGTACGGGTAGCATCCTTCGAAAGGGGGACCCGTCCCGAATCGGAGATCGAGTTCCCCGGTCCGTCGGACGGTGAGGCTTCGATGCGGGACGGAAAGTTCGAAGAGAAAGGGAAGGAGGCCCTCCTGGCGCACGTGAGGCGCCTCGCGGAGGACGCCAGGGAGCGTCACGGTCCCCTGAGCCCCGAGACCCTCGCGCGGATCCTCGAGGACCGTCGCGTCGTCCGTTACCGGACGGCCTTGCGCTTCGACGAAGAGGGGCTCCGGGAAGGGGAGTTCGCCTGGCTCGAGGCGCTCGGGGAGGACCCCTCGGAGGGATTCCTCCTCCACATCCATCCCGCCTTCGAGGACCGTCCGGACCTCAATCCCCTCCTCGCGGTCTACTACGTTCCCAGCATCGACTACGGGGACGTCGCGACCCACGTCGAAGCCGAGACCTTCGGCTCGATCCTCGCGGACCTCGACCGGGACGCGTACTACGCGATACTCTGCGAGGCGGCCGATTCCCTCGGTCAGTAGATCCCGAAGATCTGGACCTGGTTGGTCGAAGGATCCCGCGATCCCGGGCCCCGATCCAGACGTCGACCGCGTTCATCTGCTTGATGTTCTTGAGGTCCGGGAGGCTCTGCGGAGGGGGGAATCCTCCGAACCCTCGGGGCCATCAGGACTTCCGGAAGATCGCGATTCCCGAGCCGTCGCGAAGGGAGGGTTCGGGGAGGAGCCGTTCGGCGCTGAGGAGTTCGACATCCGGAGGGAGGACGAGAGCGCGGGCGAGGTCCTCGTTCTCCTCGATCTCGAGGGAGCAGGTCGCGTAGACGCAGCGTCCTCCCGGGGCCAGGAGGGAGAGGGCTTGCTCCAGGAGGCGCCGCTGCGTCTCCGTCTGGGCGCGGAGGAAGGAGGCGGAGAAACGCCAGCGCGCCTCCGCGCGGCGCGCGAGGACGCCGGTGTTCGTGCAGGGCGCGTCGACGAGGATGCGGTCGAAGGGCGCGGCCACCCGGAGTTCGGCGAGCCCTTCCTCGCCCGCGAGCACCAAGATCCCGTCGAGACCCAGCCGGGCGGCTTCGCGGGGAAGACCCTCGAGGCGGGCGGGGCTCTTGTCGTAGGCGTAGACGGCGCCCTTGCCGTCGAGCCTCTCGGCGATCGCGAGGGTCTTGCCCCCCGGGGCCGCGCACAGATCCAGGACCCTGTGTCCGGGTTCGGCCTGGAGCGTGTCCGCGATCTCGGTCGAGGCGGGGTCCTGCAGCGAGAACAGCCCCTCCGCGAAGGCGCGGGTTCCGAGGAGGGAGCCGCGCCCCGTCCCCGCGGGGAGGACGAGGGTGCCGGGATGGGGACCGGGCGAGGTCTCGAAGCCCTCCGAGGCCAAACATTCTCCGAGCGCCTCCGCCTCGATGCGCCCGCGGCGGACGCGCAGGCCCTGGTGCGGGGAGAGGTTCGCGCACTCGAACAGGGCGCGGGCCCGCTCCCCGCCGAAGGCCTCGAGCCAGCGTTCCACGAGTGGCGGCGGCAGGGAGTGCCAGGCGGCGAGGGTCCCGACCGGAGCCCCCGGACCCGGCTCCTCGAGCCAGAGGCGGAGTTCGGGCTCCCGGGCGAGGCGGCGGAGGAGGGCGTTGGCGAAGCCGGCCCCCCCCTTGCCGGCCGCCAGCCGCGCGAGTTCCACGGCCTCCGAGACGGCGGCGTGCGGCGCGGCCCGCTCGAAGAGGAGTTCGTGAGCGCCCAGGAGGAGGGCGGCGAAAAGCCCCTCGGGGCGCGGGCGCCCCTTGCGCGCGAGCTTCCCGAGTACGGCCTCGAGGCTTCCGAAACGGCGCACGGTCCCCTCGGCCAGCCGCCGGGCGAAGGCGGCCTCGCGCCCCTCGAGCCCCGGCGGGGGGAACGGCCGCTTGCGCCCGCCGAGCCGACCCTTGGCGGGGCCCGCCCGCAGCCAGGCCGTGAGGGCGTTCCAGGCGGCCCGGCGGGCCCCCATCATCCGAATCGGGCCTCGGGCGGGATGCGATACCCCCGCTCGAACTCCCCTGCCGTCATCTTGCGCCCGTTCTCGGGTTTGAGCTTCAGGATGCGATAGACGCCGTCGCCCGTGCAGATGCGGATGCCCTCCTCGCCCGCGGTCAGGACCCTTCCGGGCTCCCCGAAGCCGAAGGGGTCCTCGCCGACCCGCCCCTCGAGGATGATCAGCTTCCGCGGCCCGAAGCGCGTGCGCGCCGCCGGGGTGGGGGTGAAGGCCCGCACGAGGTTGTGGATCTCCTTCGCCGGGCGGTCCCAGCGGATGAAGCCCTCCTCCTTCGTGAGCTTCGGGGCCCGCGTCGCGAGGGCCTCGTCCTGTTCCTCGAACCCGGGCTCCCCCCCCTCGTAGAGTTCGAGGGCCTCGACGAGCGCCTCCCCCCCGAGTTCGGCCAGCCGGGCGAAGAGTTCCCCGGCGGTCTCGTCCTCTCCGATCTCGGTCTCCTTCTTCAGGAGCATCGGGCCCGCGTCGAGCTTCGGCTCGATCTTCATGACCGTGACCCCGGTCTTCGGGTCGCCCGCGAGGATCGCGTGCTGCACGGGCGCCGCGCCCCGCCAGCGTGGAAGGAGCGAACCATGCACGTTCAGGCAACCCAGCGCCGGGATCGCCAGGAACTCCGCGTCCAGGATCCTCCCGAAACTGACGACGAGACAGAGGTCGGGCCGGAGGGCCGCGAGCCTCTCCTTGAACCCCGGATCCAGGACGTCGGGCGGCTGCTCGCAGGGAATCCCGAGTTCCTCGGCGGCCAGCCGCACCTTTTGCGGGTAGATCTTCCGCCCCCGGCCCCTGGGGGCGTCGGGTTTCGTGACGACGAGGGCTGGACTGAAGCCCTTGGCCGCCAAGGCCTTGAGGGCCGGAATCGGGAAGTCGTCGGTGCCGAAGAAGACGGTTTTCACGGTATGCGCATCGGGAATCGGGCCGGGGCCGGGCCCGGTTTCGTGGGACCGTCCCCGCGGAAGGCCCGCGGAGACGGAGCCGCGGCAAAGGTCCGACAAGCATAACGGCGCCCCCGTTCCGGCGCATGATCGCGCCCCTTAGGGCAAGGCGGTTTTCTCCTTGCCCGCGCCGTCCGTCCCCGTACGTTCTTCCCCCGGAGGGTCCCCCGCCCGCCGCCCGCGAAGCCGCGACGGCGCCGGAGGATCCCGCCCATCTCGCCTGGGGCTCCGCGCGGTGCGGGCGGGGCCTTTCCCCGCGGCGCGACCGCCCAACGAGGGGAACGCGCGGGAGGCTTCGCGAACCCCCTGACCGATGAGGATATGCCGATGAAATCCATTCTGGGAACCGTCCTTTTCGCCGGCCTGGTCCTGGCCCCCGTGCCCGCCCAGGGCCCCGCCCCCGAGGGTGTCTCCTCGGTCCTCAACGAGAAGTTGAAGATCGGAGGCCGGCTCGACTTCGAGTTCTACGACGCCCAGGCCGAACGGCGGCTCGGCGTCGGCGGCGCCACGCAGTTCCGGATCCGCCGCTTCCAGCTCAACCTCGGCGTGGAGATGATCCGGGACTTCTTCTTCCGCTCGACCCTGACGATGGACCCCGTCGTGCGCGACGAGGACGAGGGCGCGGTCGATCTCGACGAGGCCTATTTCCGCTTCGGAAACCTCGGCCGGAACCTCTTCGGCTTCGAGGATCCGACGAACACCTTCATCCAGGTCGGGAACTTCTATCGCTGGGAACGCGGTTTCTTCGAGGCCCGCCACGAGGCCTATTCCCTCGCGGGGACATCCTTCTACCGCGACGAGGTCACCGGGCTCCGCATCGGCGGCGACACGGAGGAGGGTTTCTTCTACCGGCTCGGCCTCGACAACGGGCCGATGGTCACGAAGCGCGACGCCGGCGTGAACCTGAACGGCGCGAGCCCCCTCGTCCACGACAACGAGGCCCGCGGCGACGCGAACAACTCGAAGGATTTCTCGGTCGGCCTCGGCATCAAGGACCGGCTCGAGGAGCCGGACGTGGGCTACAGGCTCGCGGTCTCCGCCCGCTTCGGCCGCCTCTCGGCCGCCGACAGGACCTTCCTCACGAACAACTTCGGGAGCACCTACGACGGCACCGCCAAACGGAACCGCTACGGAATCCTCGCGGGCCTGGACTGGAACGACCAGACCTTCCACGCGGGTCTCGACGCCGAGTACTGGTACGCGAAGGACGGCAACGGCGAGCGCCAGATCTTCGGGATCAGCCCCTTTCTCAAGCTCAAGCTGGACGGCGTCTACTACCAGCAGCGGCTCTTTTTCACCGGCATCGGACTGGCCTACCGTCTCGGCATCATGCAGCAGGCCCGCGGCTTCGCGAACGCCTCGGCCTCGAGCAGCACCGCGCTGCGCGCGATCTCCGACGACCGCCAGATGCACACCCTGACGCTCGGCATCGACGTCACCCAGAACGTCGACATGAAGATCGAGGTCAACACCTTCGAGGAGAACAACCTGGACCTCGCGAACACCGAGTGGCTCGTCCAGTGGAGCGTGCGCTTCTGAGCGCGCGGTGACCCTCGAGTTCCCCGATCCCCGCGGTCTCCTCCCGGACCCCGGGGATCCCGCCTCCGCCCGCCGCCCGCTCGCGCCCTTCGGCCTGCCGTTTACGGCCCTCCTGATCGAAGGGCGCGGGCGCCGCGCCGGCGTCCCGGGGACCGCCCGCCCCTCCTTCGACGAAGGACGCGGCCCCGCGATCCGCGCCCGGGAGGCCCTCTTCGAGGGCGCGGCATCCGTCCTGACGCCGAACCGCTTCCCCTTCGCCTCCCCCCACGGGATCCTCTGGGCCCGCGACGGGGAGCCGCGCGAATGGCCGGAGGCCTTCCTCGTCGAGGCCTTCCGCCTCCTCGACCGCCACGGCGGCATCCTCTTGGGCAACACGGTCGGAGCCTCGGCCTCGATCCCCCTCGCCCACCTGCACTGGGCCGACTTCGAGGCCCCGCTCCTCCCCCGCCTCGCCGAACTCCCCTTCGCGGCGGCCGCGATCGACGACCCCGATGCCGGGAGACGCGCGTCCTCGGCGCGCCGTCTCCTCGACCGCCGCCTCACGGCCCCCGCCAACCTCCTCGCCCTTCCCGGCCGCGCCTGGATCCTCCCGAGACGCGAGGAGATCCCCTCTCCCCACTTCCCCCACGCCCTCGGGGCGATGGAACTCGCCGGCTTCTTCGTCTACCCCGACCGCCCCTCCTTCGACGCCGCCACCGCCTCCTCCCTCGAGGCCGCCCTCACCGCCGCCCTCCTCCCGCGCTGAATCCACGCCGACCTCGCGCTGTTCCCGCCTTTTAAGCGGCTCTCCCCCACCACCCGCACCTCTCCTGCGGCCCCCCCAAAAAAACGAACCCCTTCGCGGCTGCATCCCGGCCGGGACGCCCAGGTCCTGAAGCAGCCCCCTGACACGCAGGAAAAAGAGATATGGTCGAAAGCTGTAGACGGAATCCACTCGCCAAACAGTTACGGTAAGACAACGAGGAGAAACCTATCGCCTCCCCCCCCTTGACAAGGCACGAATCGAATAATAGAAGGAAATTCGATTGCTCCTCGATGGCAGGAAACCCTGGAGCCGGCTCTTTCCCATATAAACACGACCCAATCGACTCCACCTAAGGAGGAAAACCCAATGAAACTCCATAAAGCCCCCCCCACAAAACCTTACGACTGGCCACCCGAGTTCTGGCCTGCGCTGCCGTGTTCCTTCCCGGCACCCTTGAGAGCCAATCCCCGAGTTCGACCAACAAGCGGGTCATCCACGTCTGGGTCGACCCCCACTACGGAAACGACTCCGCCATCAACGGAGCCTCGATCCTGAATCCCGCCGGTTCCGCCTGTGGCTCCTCGAACCGTTTCAAACCGGCCGACGTTCTCGACTCCTCGCAGAACAACGCCGTCCTCCTCCACGCCCCCTACCCCTTCAAGACGATCAACGGCCCGACCGGCGCTCTTAACTACATCCCTTCTCTTCCCTACACGAGTGCCGTTACGGGCATCACCTGGGAGTATGCGATCATCCATCTGCTGCCAGGTTGGTATGCCCCGACAACCCTCAACCCAAACTCCTATGTAAATACTGGGACTCAAGGCCCCTGGCACTACAGGTCGAACAGCGTCCTGGCAAGCCAAGAGGACTTCCCGATCTATATTCCGGACCATGTCAGCATCCAGGGCACCTCAGCCCTCAACACTGTGTTTCATCTCGAGGCCCCCAATGGCAGCACCAACCCGCAACCGGCCTTTGTTTTCGGAAAACGAAAAACTAGCAACAGTCCACTCTACACAGGTGTCGGTTCATTCATTTCTTCTATCTCAATCTTTGGAAGTACGTTAAAAAATGTAAATAAGGATTATGAAAAATATGCAGCTATCTATTTCGGCACGGAGGCGGCCTGCCATACCACGATCACCAACTGCTGGATCTTCTCCAACACGATCGGAATCCTCCTCGATGCCCCGACTTCCGCACAATCCTGGCATCAGGTCACCATCGCCAACAACACCTTCGTTTGGAACGGTGCGGCCCTCTGGAACGGTCAGTCGCAAAACTCTAACAGCCAAGGTGTTTCCCGGTCGATCCTCTTGAACAACATTTTCGATCGGACGCTTCCTTCCAATGACAGTGGACTCACTTGGCCTTATGGTTTTCCTCATGTGCCTGGAGCTTTCAGAGGCGTTCCCACCTTTTCCGCCTTCGAAGGGATCGCCGATGAAGACCTGAGGATCACGGCCGCTACCGGTTCGAATCCACAGACCGGGATCTTCAATGCCTGGGAGAACATCCACTATAATCTGGCGATCAAGATCGGAAACCTTCCGATCACGACCCTTCCCTCAGGCCTGACGAATCCATCGAATTCGCCGGTGAACCTCTCTGCGATCACCGGAAACACCTCAAACCTCCGCCGCGGAATCCTATTCATCAGGGATCTCTTCCAAAACGGGCGTTTCAAATCCGGTTCGGGGACGTATTATTACAGTCCGCAATCCGCGAGCCACTTTGACTACTGCCTTGGGGATTTCCGCCTCGCTCCCTCGGTGGCAAATGCAGCAAGTGAACCGCAAGCACCGAGCAACCTCAACCCCCTGATCGATCGGGGATGGTCCCCGACCACTGGCTCGAACTTCCCGATCACCTTTGGGAACGGAAGGACTCTATCCAATCCTCCGGGTTTCCTTGCTCTAGGCTCAAATCAATCGACCTGGCCTTATTCGAACTGGGAGTTCGATTGCGAGGGTTATGGGAATCCAAGGATTCTAGACCATCCGAAATATGTGAATTACCAAAGCCGCTCCCTGATCGATCTTGGGGCAGATGAATCCGGCCTGTTGATCATTGCCGGCTATAGATTCGGGACGACAAACTTCATCAAAGATTTGCAGCCGGTCATGATCCCCAATACAGATTCCCAAGAAAACCATTACTTGTGGTACATCGGACCCTCGAACCATACAACAGCCCAAAGCAGCGGTTCAATTTATAGTCCCCTCTTCCGGGTCATCATTCCGCAAACCAGCAGTGAGTACGATGATCTCCCCTGGACCTCTTCGAGTTGGACCTTTGCCCCCCCTTCGAACTACTACTCCCCCCAAAGGGTGGACATCACCCCCGCTTTGCTGGCGGACATCCACCCCTATTGGAGCAACCCCAACGTGTTCAACCCCATCTGGCAACCCTGCCAAAGCGGCTACAACCAAGCCCTCTACTGGAACCCGACGGCGGCTCTGATCAACCCACCAGGGACCTACCCAGTCTTTGGAAGCACTTTTCAATGGCTGGACAGCACCCCCGTCGGGAACCCTCCCCAGGATCCCTACAAAAGAATTAGCGATACTACCGATTTCTTCAATTTCTATCCGCACTACAATGACAACTTTCCACAGTTCGCTTATTTCGTCAATACAGATTCTTGGGGCCGATGGTATCCCTCATACCAGTTCCCTCCTCAAGGGACATTCATCACCTTGCAAGGCACATCGGGAGTTGCAAGGAGATACAGTATGGAATTCGGCTGGGTCGGGGATGCCACAACAGGGAAGAACACCCCCTTCGGCCAGGGGTTCATCCCCTCGAACATGCAAACCTACACGGTCTTGGTCGAAGGAACGGATTGAAAAAATCCCGGCCCCCTGGGTCCATCCCAGGGGGCCGGCCTTATCAGGAGAGAAACTCCATGACAATGAATTTCATAAAAACGACACTCGCCTTTACCTTTCTTCTTTTTCCAGCCAGATGGTCCCCAGCTCAGCAGCCGAGCCAGCGTGGTCCTTATCGTGTGGGTTGGTTCCCAAATCCAACCTTTTTGCGGAATCCTGGAAGCACATGTTACGATCCCAAAAGAGATGTTTTTGTCAGGTTTATTGGAATGGCTCTTCAGGGTTTCCGGTGGGGACGGGCTGATACGGGGAGCATGTCCAACCCT
>Ga0256830_1000682_pt1 | contig 25543 bp, 14 predicted proteins | sample 128326metaG_FD_190537 | JGI IMG/M metagenome (GOLD analysis project Ga0256830, IMG submission 190537) | Hydrothermal vent microbial communities from Lau Basin, Pacific Ocean - 128-326 | ecosystem: Environmental > Aquatic > Marine > Hydrothermal vents | place: Pacific Ocean: Lau Basin | collected... | reverse complement strand
ATTCGTGAATCGGGAAAACGCGATGCGGCCAGCTTGGCGGCGTGGAAGGTTCCGCTCAGGCTCGAGGCCAAATGAATGGCAACGAGCGAGGGGTGCGCCGACAAAGCACCTTCCATCACCTCTTGAAATGCTGCCGGAGGTGGCTGTGAAGTACTCAGGCGCTTTTCGCCCCGGCGAATCAGTTCATACACTTCGGAGGGCGTGATATCCGTGCGATCTCTGTATGTCTTTCCATCGACGATCACCTCAGTCGGTACGCGGTGGATGTCGAGGATCTCGAGCAATTCCTCCGGCAAATCACAAGCAGTGTCAGTCAATATCCCGACGTTCGGACTCTGTCTTCGATGCTGCTTTTGGGCTTGCTGCGCCTCTAGATCGTCCACCTTGCGCGAGAGGACCTCACCAAAGCGTTCCGCTAGGGCAAACAATCCCTCCGGGTCGTTGGTGTGCAGGTGAATTCGTACTCGCCGAGAAGACCCGGCCACGACCAACGATGAACCGAGGGAGGCGACCTGCTCGCGTACGAGACCGAGATCGATTCCCTCCCCTCGCACGACGCATTCGCTGCAATAGCGCTCGCTGCCCTCGGCTTCGATCTCCGTAGCCAAAGGTCCCGGACGCCGCACTTCCCTCTTCCAATCCACGGCGAGCCATTCACCCGTATCCAGAAGATGCTGCACACCCTCTAACCAATAGACGAAGCCCTGTGCTCCGGCATCAACGACGTCCGCCTCCTTCAGCACGGCGAGCATCTCCGGTGTCTCGGCCAAGCTCGCACGCGCAGCTTCCAAGCCTCGACCTAGCGCTTCGGAAAAAGAGCAAGCGGAATCCGCCGATGCCTGCACTCCATCGGCCCAAGCGTCGACTACGGTCAGTATCGTGCCCTCCCGCGGCTGCGACACGGCTTGGCGCGTCATCCGTGCTGCCGTTATGGCGACGCCGCCCCATTCGCTCGTGGGGAGCATGTTTCGGTCGCCGATTCCCTCCGCCATGCCCAGAAAGAACTGAGCGACCATTGCCCCTGAATTGCCTCGAGCCGACATCAACGCAGCATCGGCAACTTCTCCGGCAACGACCGAAAGATCACTCGATGTCGACAACATCGCTGCTTCACCAACACCGCGCAGCGTGCACGCTAGGTTCGTCCCGGTATCCCCATCGGGCACGGGGAAAACATTGATTTGATCGAGGTATTCGCGACGCTGCATGACACGTTGCGCGCCGGCTAGACAAAGATCCCGATAGAGATCGCCTGCGACCGACAGCTTCTCCGGATCGTCTCTTCGCTCTCTCATCGCACCCATGATAGCTTGCAACGAGGAGACCTTCTCATGTCTTTTTCCGTCGTTGCCCTCGGTGTTGGCGATGCTTTCTCTCGCAGGTTTTACTCCACCGCATTCCTCCTGGAATCGGCGGGGCGAAAACTGCTGATCGATTGCCCCCACCCCATACACAAGATGCTCTACGAAGCGGAATTCTTCCTCGGGCAACCGGAGCGCTTCGATGACATCCCGGCGGTGATCCTCACCCACTACCACGCCGACCACTGCTCGGGCCTCGAGATGTTTTCCTATCATCGAACCCGCATCGCAGGCCGCGAGCCGGCACGACTCCTCGCGCATCCCGAGGTACTTCAGGACCTTTGGGAGAAGAGGCTCGCGCTGAGCATGGGAGGAACTCTAGGCGATCGGCGACTCGAGGATTTCTTCGAGCCCGTTGAACTACACGACGATCGGGAAACGACATGCGGCACGTTTTCGATTCGCTGTCGCCGTACCAAACATTCCGTCCCCACTTTCGCGCTGCGCATCACGGCTTCCGGACACACGCTCTCTTACAGCTCCGACACGTCTTTCGATCCCGCGCTGATCCGCTGGCTTTCGGAGGATGCTTCGATGATCATCCACGAAACGAATATTCCCCCCCACACACGCTACGCGGATCTGCGAGAGCTGCCGCCCGAGATACGCAGCAGGATGTACCTAGTGCACTATCCGGACGACTTCCCGTCACAAGATCCGCAAATTCCCTGCCTCGAGCAGGGTCGTGAATACCTGATCGGCGAAAACTCGCGCTAAAACGAATCAGAGCCAACCTTCGAGCATGGCATCGGTCAGTCGCGCAGGATGGCCGCGCCAAACGATCTTGCCGTCTTTGACCACGGCGGCTGCCGGTACCCCGCTGACTGCGAAATATGCGCTTGCTTGGCCGTTTTCCTTGGCCACGGGGTACTCCACGCCGCGCTCCTTCACGAAAGCCAGAACCGACTCGGCCGTGGTTGAACGGCTCATCTTCATCAACCCAACGACCTGAAGCCCTCTGTCCTTGTACTTGACGTAGGTTTGCTGAAGCTTGGGCACTTCACGCTTGCAGTACGGGCACCAGACTTCCCAAAAGACCACCAGCGTCGTTTTACCACTGGTAAGATCGACTTCGCCCTCGCCCTGCAGCCACGTCTCGATGTTGTAGTCGGCGGGCGCATCCTTGCCGATGACACCCAGTTCTTGGTTGAGGCGACGTACACGACTGGCAACCTTCGAGGAGGAGTACTTCGAGTTGAATTCCGCGATCTTCGCCTTGGCTTCCGGGATCTTGTCGTTGACCACGAGTCCGGTGATTTCGTTGTAGAGGGCCTGAGCTTGTTGCTCATCGGCACCGCTCTTCGCCTGAGCCGCTCCGCGAGCCACGAGCAAATCGACCTTCTTCTCCAGGGCACCGACTTTCGCTTCTAGAGCTTTCAGCCGTTCGTCAACCTTTGCGCCGTCGGCCGACACCGGCGGAGCCAGCACGAAGAGCGAGAGAACGGCAACCAGGACCAAGTTTTTCGGACAGGGAAACGACATCGTTGTTTTTCTCAATTTTTTCCTCGATTCAATGGGAACGGGGATTATAGCGGTGGAAATCGAGCAGGCCACGAAACCTCGCCCTCGATGCCCAGCGACCGCCGGTGCAGGAACGAGCCGACGATCCGAAATGGCTCATGAAGCCTCCGGGCTATGGCATATCCGTTCAAGAATACCTATTCTCTGCCGGGAGCCGCCACTCGGTGCTCATCCGTGTTCGGATTGTGCCGTCGTTGCTCCGAACGAAAAGTCGGTAGCTTTGGAGATGCTTCACTTTCACGTCTCCTTCGCTCGGAGTCACCGGCATTCGTTCCCTAGAGCAGGGATGCGAGCGTGGACGGCCAATGCCAAAGGAGCGCGTCGATACGAGCGTGCCCGCCAAAGCCAAGGGGCTTCCCCCCGACCCGATGGGGGAAAATACCGAGGCCGTGGAGCCAAGAGAAACCACGATGCGCGACAGCAAAACGATCATCGGTGCGGACAGCCTCGCATACGCGGAAGAAATCTTCGAGCGATACCTGCGCGATCCCCGGTCCGTGACGGACGACTGGCGAAGGTATTTTGATCAATTGCAATCCGACGGCGGCCCCCCCGGAGACGATTCGGCAGGCTTCCGTCGCGGGCCCTCCTTCGAGCCGCCGTCTCTTTTCGCTGCGAATTCCGCACGGGCCGGAAACCTCGCGACGACCCCCGAGCAACCGATCAACCTCGGCGAAGTCGCCGCACTTCAAGATCGGGTAGACCAGATCGTCCGCGCCTATCGCGTCCGCGGCCATCTGATCGCGCGCATCGACCCGCTCGGCATGCCCAGAGCCGAGCACCCGGAACTCGACCCCGAATTTTATGGCCTGACGGAGACCGATCTCGAGCGGGTCTTTTCCACGCGCACCATCTCGGGCACCGCCGGCCAACAGACTCTGCGTTCCATGCTGCAGCGTTTGCGCAATACATACTGCCGCTCGATCGGCGTGCAATTCATGCATATCGACGACCTCGCATTGAAGAACTGGCTACAGACGCGCATGGAGAGGACGGAGAACCGACTTGCACTCGGCCGCGATGAGCAGATTCGCATCCTGACCAAGTTGACGGATGCCGTGATCTTCGAAGACTTCGTGCAAAAAAAGTACCTCGGCGCCAAGCGTTTCTCGCTGGAAGGCGGGGAGAGCTTGATTCCCCTACTGGATATGGCTGTCGAAAGAGCCGGCGAGCAGGGCATCGAAGAGATCGTCATCGGAATGCCCCACCGGGGAAGACTCAACGTCTTGGCCAATATCGTCCGCAAACATCCTGCGAAAATCTTTCGTGAATTCGAGGATGCGGATCCGGAACTTTCCAAGGGCCGAGGGGATGTCAAGTATCACCTTGGATACAGTACGGATATCGTCACATCGGCGGGACAGCGTGTTCATCTCTCGCTCTGTTTCAACCCCTCTCATCTGGAGTTCGTCTCGCCGGTCGCGCTCGGGCGCTTGCGAGCGAAACAGGACCGAGTCGGAGATTTCGCACGCGAAAAGGGTCTTGCCATTCTGATTCACGGCGACGCCGCCTTCGCCGGTGAAGGCATCGTCCAAGAAACACTGAATCTCAGCGAACTCAAAGGCTATCGCGTCGGCGGCACCGTTCACATCATCGTCAACAATCAGATCGGCTTTACCACGAGTCCGGCGGAAAGCCGCTCGAGCCTCTATGCCACCGACGTCGCGCGCATGCTTCAGATTCCCATTTTCCATGTCAACGGCGAGGATCCCGAAGCCGTGGCCCAGGTCATCCGCCTAGCCATGGACTTCCGGCAGACTTTCAAGCAAGACGTCGTCATCGACATGTATTGTTACCGAAGACATGGCCACAATGAGGGCGACGAACCGGCGTTCACCCATCCGGTACTCTACGCTGCGATCAAGAAACGCCCCTCTGTGCGGCGCGGCTATCTCGAACACCTTCAAAAGCTCGGCGAAATCAGCGACGCGGAAGCCGATGAGATCGCACGCTCACGGCGCGAACTCCTCGAAATGGAACTCGCCCGCGCACGTTCTCCGGAGTATCAATCCGAACGCGACACCATGGGCGGCATCTGGTCGAAGTACTACGGAGGCCCGGAGGAGTTCACCACCGAGGTCGACACCTCCGGCCCACTCGAGCGCCTTTCCGCATTGCTCGAATCGATCGCGACCGTCCCCGAAGATTTTCACCCTCATCCGAAAATCGTTCGGCTGCTCAAAGCTCGGCGAGAAATGGCCTCCGGTGCTCGACCCCTCGATTGGGCAACGGCCGAGCTCCTGGCTTTTGCGACGCTCGCCGTCGAAGGCCATCCTGTCCGCCTCAGTGGCCAGGACTGTGGCCGAGGCACTTTCTCCCATCGCCACGGCATCCTGCACGACCACCGTGACGGACGCCCCTACCATCCCCTCAAACACCTCAGAGAAGATCAGGGACGCGCCGAAATCCTCAACAGTCCGCTTTCCGAGGCCGGCGTGCTCGGCTTCGAATATGGTTACTCCCTCGACTGCCCGGAGGGACTCATCGTCTGGGAGGCGCAATTCGGGGATTTCGTCAATGTCGCTCAGGTCATCATCGACCAATTTCTCGTTTCGGCGGAAGACAAATGGCAGAGGCTCTCGGCCCTGGTCATGCTTCTCCCCCACGGACTCGAGGGGCAAGGACCCGAGCACTCCAGTGCCCGGCTAGAGCGTTTCATGGCCCAAGCCGCGAAGGAGAACATCCAGATCGCTCAGCCCACGACCCCCGCGCAGTACTTTCACCTCTTGCGGCGTCAGGTCTTGCGACCTTGGCGCAAACCACTGATTGTGATGACACCCAAGAGCCTTCTCCGAAGCCCGGCAGCGACTTCGCATATCAACGAACTTGCCGGCGGCGGTTTCCAACGCATCATTCCGGACTCTCGGAAGGACCCCGGCGAAACGCGGCGCATCCTGCTTTGCAGCGGCAAGGTCTACTATGATTTGGTCGACAAGCGCGCACGGGAAGGCCACGACGACGTCGCCATCTTGCGATGCGAGCAACTCTACCCACTGACCGAGAAACACATGGGCCCGGCGCTCGCCGGCTATGCCGACGATACGCCGGTGTTCTGGGTTCAGGAAGAACCGGAGAACATGGGAGCTTGGCAGGCGCTGCTGATCCGCTATGGCCGCCGCCTGCTTGGGCGCTTCCCCTTCGAGGGTGTCACGCGTGCGCGTTCCTCGACCCCGGCGACGGGCTCGGCGCGCAGCCACAAACTGGAGCAGCAAGAATTACTAGCCAAGGCCTTCGCCGACGATCTCGTCCCCGAACCGGCGAGCACGGCCCGCGAAACGAGCTAGAATCAGCGCTCGCTACGCCGTTCGCGCGATGCGGCGCCTCTGCCGCATCGCGAGGAGCAGAATAAGATGCCTGCAGATCAATCAAGCGATACATCAGGGATTGCGCTAGAGGTCCCTTCCTTCGGCGAGTCCATCACCGAAGTCATGATCGGAGAGTGGGTCAAATCAGAGGGTGATGCGGTCGCGCAAGACGAGACCGTGGTCGTGATAGAAAGCGACAAGGTCACCATGGAAGTGCCGGCTCCCGTCGGCGGCATCGTCAGCCGGATTCTCAAGGGAGACGGAGCCTCGGCTCAGGTGGGAGAGGTGATCGGATACATGGTCGAAGCCGAGGTGCCTGCAGGGAACTCCGCTCGCGCCGAGGAGCCCGTGGTCGCCGCTTCGGCGCCATCCGCCGCGCCTTCGGGGCACGTCATGCCCGCAGCAGCCCGAGCGGCAGCAGGGCTCGGAGTCGACTCGAGCACGGTTTCGGGGACCGGTCCCGGGGGCCGAATCTTGAAAGAAGACATCGAGCGAGAGGCCGGCCGCGCCATTTCCGCCGGACCGACTGCCGAAAAGGCCGCCCCTGCGATGCCACCGACGACGGCTCGTGGTGCGCGAGAAGAAGAAATCGTCCCCATGACGCCCATGCGGCAACGCATCGCCGCACGACTCGTCGAGTCACAGCAGACCGCGGCATTGCTGACGACCTTCAACGAGATCGACATGAGCGCCGTCAAGGCCCTACGAGCGGAATACCGCGACGCCTTTGCGGAGAAAAACGGCGTAAAGCTCGGTTTCATGTCCTTCTTCGTCAAAGCGGCGGTCGAGGCCTTGAAGTTGATACCGCAGGTCAATGCCGAGATTCGCGGCCGTGACATCGTCTACCGCAACTACTACGACATCGGGATCGCCGTCGGTGGCGGTCGCGGCCTCGTCGTACCGGTGATACGAAATGCCGAGGCTCTGTCTTTCGCCGATATCGAGCGAAGCATTGCCGACTTCGGTCGGCGCGCCCGCGAGAACAAGCTCACTCTCGATGAATTACAGGGCGGTACCTTCACCATTTCCAATGGCGGGGTCTACGGCTCGCTGATGTCGACTCCGATCGTCAATCCCCCTCAGGCGGGCATCTTGGGCCTGCACGCCATTCAAGACCGTCCGGTCGCTCGCGACGGGAAGATCCAAATCCGCCCGATGATGTACATCGCGCTGACCTATGATCATCGATTGATCGACGGCCGTGAGTCGGTGACCTTCCTCAAGCGAATCAAGGAATGCGTCGAGAATCCCTCGCGCATCCTCCTGGAGATATAGACTCTCATGGCAGAAGAGCATTCATACGATCTCGTCGTCATCGGTGCGGGACCCGGCGGCTATGTGGCAGCCATCCGAGCAGCGCAACTCGGCCTCAAAGTCGCTTGCGTCGAGAAAGAGCGTTCGCTCGGCGGTACGTGCCTGAACGTCGGCTGCATCCCTAGCAAGGCTCTGCTCGAGAGCAGCGAGCGCTTCGCCGAGATCTCGAGCGGACTCGGCGAGCACGGAATCGAGACGGCGGGAGTCTCGCTCGATCTCGGCCGGATGATGAAGCGTAAGGCCAAGGTCGTCACGACGCTCACGCGCGGCATTGCCGGACTCTTCAAGAAAAACGGCGTGTCTTCGCACTTCGGCCACGGCCGTATCACCGCCCCCGGAACCATTGAAGTTCAAGGAAGCGACGGCGTGGTCAAGTTGAAGGCCGCCAAGATCTTGATCGCTACCGGTAGCCGATCCGCCGACCTCCCCGGTGTCGAAGTCGACGGCGAGTCCGTTGGAACGAGCACCGAGGCGTTGAGTTATCCGGAGGTCCCGCAGAAGCTGGTGGTCATCGGTGCCGGCGTCATCGGGCTCGAACTCGGATCGGTTTGGTCGCGGCTCGGCTCTCAGGTCATCGTTCTCGAGTATCTCGACCGGATTCTCCCGGGGATGGATGAGGAAACCGCGGCCATCGCGCAGAAGGTTCTCGCCAAGCAAGGCCTTGATCTCCGGCTCTCCTCCCGCGTCACATCGGCGAAGAAGAAAGGCTCCGGCTGCACCGTCGAAGTCGAGGGGAGCCCTGCCATCGACTGTGATCGAGTCATGCTGGCCGTAGGACGCGTACCGCATACCGAAGGTCTCGGCCTAGATAGCATTGGCGTCGAGGTCGACTCGCGCGGCTGTATTCCGGTCAACGATGCTTTCGAGACGTCTTGCGCGGGTGTGTTCGCCATCGGAGACGTCGTCGCAGGCCCGATGCTGGCCCACAAGGCGGAAGAAGAGGCCGTGGCCTGCGTCGAGAAAATCGCTACCGGCTACGGCCACGTCAACTATGACGCCATCCCATCGGTCGTCTACACACATCCGGAAATCGCATCCGTCGGCAAGACCGAAGAGGCGCTGAAGGAAGAAGGTGCGAAGTATCGCAAAGGCGTCTTTCCGTTCATGGCCAACGGCCGCGCGCGAGCGCTCGGGTCGGCCGAGGGCCAGGTCAAATTCCTCGCCGATGCCGAAACCGATCGTCTTCTCGGCGTTCACATCATCGGCCCACAAGCCTCCGAACTCATCGCGGAGGCGGTGACCGCCATCGAATTCGGCGCTAGCGCCGAAGATATCGCCCGCTCTTGCCACGCCCACCCCACGCTGGCGGAAACGCTCAAAGAGGCTGCCATGGCCGTCGATGGTCGGGCGATACATTTTTGAGGGGTTTCTGAGCCGATTTTCGTTAATAGGGGTGCCGCTGATGCCGGATTTTCGCCCTCACGCGAACCAGATCGTTGACATTTGAAACAATCTGGTCCAAATTGTGTCCTGAAGATCGGTTTTTCGTGGCGAACGCACTCGGGTGGATCCGTCGGTGGTTCATCGGGTGAGTGCGGAGTGAAACGCCCTATTGGATTTGTGGGAGAAACGATTCGGGTTTGACCTGGGAGAGACAGGCGGCCAAAAACCCTCCAAACATGGACCAAGAAAGTCGATGCCTCGCGCCGCGATACGCCTTCTAGGCTCTTGAAGCATCGACGTGACCTGCGGCTCCAAGCCGATGAGGGCTGGTTTTCGGGCAACTGCGCTTTCCTGACGAGAGATACGAGACAGGCAGATGATTCTTGGCACCCGAGACGCGGACGAACGTCCGTTCCGAGCTTGGCCTACGATCGTCGCGTCTTTGACAGAGGAAACACATGGGGCGAAGTCCCCGACACAGGAGAAGAGGAGAATGAATAGAATGAAGAAAATCGGTTTGACCTTCCTAGGGGGCCTCTTGCTGGTCGCTCTAGCCTCGCCGGCTGCCTTTGCCGCAGACGGCAGTGCCGTGAGCAACCAAGTCCTCAGCGCTCTCAGCCGCGATCTCGGCACCGGGGGTTCCCTCACGTCCCGCTCGTCTTTCGGACTCTTCGAGACCGGCGAGGACTACCTCTACCGCGTGGACACTCTGGCTTTCACGCGTAGCCTCCGCCCCACGCGCCAACTGTCGAAACCTTCCGAGGACGACGGCTACAAGCACGGCCTCTTCAGCCAGCTCTCCAACATGAAGCGGGACAACACCTTCGAATACGGCGGCAGCCACGAGTCGCAGAAGGGCGTCTTCGTCGGCTCGATCGGCTACACGAAATTCAAGAATGAGAACACGGTCGATCAGGACCAGAACGGAACGGCCGCTTGGGATTGGCAAAGCGAAGGAAACGGAGATACGACACAACTCTATCTCAGCTATGGAGGCCGGATCGACGACAACCGCGGCTGGGGTATCGCCCTGAATTATCTCGACTCGGATCTCGGCTCCCGTTCCTCCAGCGTCTCAGGTGGTTCCACTACCACTGGTCGTTCCATCGATCAAGTCAGAGGCTGGCGATTGGCCGGCGCCTACGCGGACAATTCCAGCGATTCTTTCGGCTGGTCCATCGGCGGCTGGGTCGGCGATGAGAGTTCCGATCGGATGAATTTTTCCACGAACTCCTTCTACGACCAGGAATTTTCCAACGGCTACGATATCTCCGGGAATAACTACGGAATCGTGGGGCGTGCCACTTGGTACAACGACGGCAGCGACCACGAGATTTCACTGGTCTACGGAACGGGCAGCGGAAACGTCGACAACCCCATCGTCACCTCTCAACGCACCGGGACATCGCTCTGGCAACGCAGGATGACCGGCGACAATATCGATACCGATGTCACCGCCCTGACCTACCGCGCCATCAAGCGCCTCGGGAGCAAGGTCGATCTCTCCTACGGCCTCGGCTACACCATGGCAGAGATTTCCACCAAGACCTTCGTGACCGTAGAATCCGGCTTGGTCGGCAATCTCTCGCCATCACAGACGGAGCGAGACGCATACTCGGCAAGCAGCGACACGCTGACACTCCCCTTTGCCGTCCGCCTGTGGATCACCAACAACTTCACACTGACGATCGGCGCGCAACTCTCCCAGACCAAGAGTGAATTCAAAGACGGCCAAGAGTTCTTCTATGCCGTGACCGATGCGCCGGACTGGGCAACATTCAACAGAAACTCCTTTACCAGCACCGGAACTGCTGCTTCGATCAGTGCCGAGTACTTTTTCGGTGACCACCTGCAACTTCAACTCGCGCTTCTCGAGCAACAAGACGATCGTGCCGGCGCCGATGCATTCGGCATGGACGAGATCAGCTTCTCCGCAAACTTCTCTTTCTGAGTGCGGGACGTTCAAATCGCCAAGGGCGGGCCGACCGGCCCGCCCTTACTCTTCCCCTCAGATTGCCAACTCCGTACCACTTGCGCTGCCTTTCCAGGCCGGCTCATAAGTTTCTTCGATACTCCCCACCCACCTCGTGAAGCGCCTCGGTGATCTGCCCTAAACTGCAGCAGGTCGCGGCATCGACCAAGAGCGCAAAGAGGTTCTCCCCGGAAAGCGCAGCCCGTCGCAGCGATTCCAATGCGCGATTCGCCTGTTCCTGATGAGTCGAACGGAAACGCTCTAGACGCTCTATGCAACCGTCTTTCTCCGCAGCCGAAGCCCTCGTCAACACGATATCTTGCGACCCGCTCGCTGTGACCGACTCTTTTGGAAGAAAGGTGTTCACGCCGACGATTGGGAGGTCTCCAGAATGCTTCATGCGCTCGTATTTCAGTGAATCATCTTGAATCGTGCCCCGCTGATACTGTCGTTCCATGGCGCCGAGCACTCCCCCGCGCTCGGTCATACGATCGAATTCTCGAAGCACGGCCTCTTCGACCAAATCGGTCAATTCTTCGACGATGAAACTTCCCGCCGTTGCATTCTCGCAATCCGCGAGTCCGAATTCTCGATTGATGATGACCTGTATGGCCATCGCACGGCGGACGGACTCGTCTGTAGGAGTCGTGATGGCTTCATCGTAGGCGTTGGTGTGCAAGCTTTGGGCATTGTCGAAGGTCGCCAACAGGGCCTGTAGTGTCGTTCGAATGTCGTTGAATTCGATTTCCTGAGCGTGCAGTGAACGACCACTCGTTTGGATGTGGTACTTCAGCATCTGCGATCGCTGACCTCCGCCGTAAACACGATCGAGCGCCACCGCCCAGATCCGACGGGCAACACGGCCGATGACCGTGTACTCAGCGTCCATTCCATTGCTGAAAAAGAAACTCAGACTCGGCGCGAAATCGTCGATTCTCATCCCTCGCGCCAGATAGTACTCGACGTACGTGAATCCATTGGCCAAGGTGAATGCAAGCTGATGAATCGGATTCGCCCCGGCTTCAGCAATATGGTAGCCGCTGATCGAAACGCTGTAGAAATTCTTGACCCCGTTCGCAATGAAGTACTCTTGAACATCCCCCATGCAGCGCAAAGAGAACTCGGTGGAAAAAATGCATGTATTCTGCCCCTGGTCCTCCTTGAGAATGTCTGCTTGCACCGTACCTCGCACGCGACGCAACGTCTTGGCCGCGATCTCCCGGTATTCGTCATCACTGAGCATCCCCCGTACTTCCTGCCACGTCGCACCGCGCAAGCCGTCGGGCTGAAGCACTTCTTCAGCCGTAATGTTCAGCCTCCCGGACTCCCGCAATGCGCGTCGGCACTGCTGGCGAATGGCCGCATTGAAGAAAAAAGCGAGCATCGTGGGGGCCGGACCGTTGATCGTCATCGAAACCGACGTCGCCGGATCGCAGAGATCGAAGCCGGCATAGAGACTTTCGGCTTCTTCTACGGTGAAAACGCTGACCCCGCTCTCGCCTATCTTCCCGTAGATATCCGGTCTCGAGGCGGGATCGTTTCCATAGAGCGTGATCGAGTCGAATGCCGTTGAAAGCCGTTTTGCCGGCTGCCCATCGGCCAAGAGATGAAAGCGGCGATTCGTACGCTCGGCCGGACCCTCTCCCGCAAACATCCGTGTTGGATCTTCGGCCTGTCGTTTGAAGGGAAAAACACCGGCCGTAAAAGGAAACTCGCCCGGAACATTTTCCGTCAAACGCCAATATAGACGGTCTCCGGCGTCACGAAAACGAGGAAGAACAACCTTGCGAAGGGCCGTGCCGGAGAGCGTCTCGACATAGTTCGAGACTTCGATGCTTCGTCCGCGCACTTCGTAGCAGAAGAGTTCTTCCTTGTACCGACCGGCCCACTGATCCCACGATGAGATGGATTCGCGACACGCTTCGTCGAGGCGGGGCAGCAGGCGATTGAACTCGATTGCCGCCGAGACCCATTTCTGACCAGCACTGCCCTCATTCGCCGCATCGTATTCGCTCCACCCTTCGTTCTCAGGACCTCCTAGGACGATGACCGCACGCTGAAGAGCATGCAACTCGGACGCCAGATCCGCTTGTTCTCGCGCCCACGCCCGATAGTCTCGACACGCCGATGCAATCTCACTGAGGTAGCGTTCTCTACCGGGGGGGATGATATGTTGTGAAAAATCCGTCACCCGGCGAGCATCGACAGGCGCCACATCCCATCCCAGGTGGAAGCGAGTATTCAACTCGTGCATCAGATAGCGATGCAAAGCGTTCACTCCCGAGTCGTTGAAATGCGCAGCACTGGTGCCAAACACCGGCAATGCTTCCGCGGCAGCATCATGCCGCTCGCGACTTCTCATGAACTGCTTGCGAACATCGCGAAGCGCATCTTCGCTGCCACGACGTGTGAACTTGTTCACGACGACGACCTCTGCGAAGTCGAGCATCTCGATTTTCTCGAGTTGGGTCGGTGCCCCGTATTCGCTGGTCATCACATAGATCGGAAGATCGCAGTAACTCGTAATCGCGCTGTCGGCTTGCCCTATTCCGGCAGTCTCTACGAATACGAGATCGAATCGCTCTCTCATGACCTCGAGCATCGGCCCGAGCGCCGCCGACACCTCACCACGAAGCGACCGTGTCGCAACGGAGCGCGTGAAGACACGCGGATTCTTCAGTGAGTTGAATCGAATTCGGTCACCAAGAAGAGAGCCGCCGCTCTTACGCTTTGTCGGATCGACGCAGATGATTCCGACCGTCTTGTCGGGATAATCCGACGTAAAGCGGCGAACGAGTTCATCGGTCAGACTGCTCTTTCCTGCTCCCCCGGTCCCCGTCAGGCCGATCACCGGCGCTCGCTCTCCCCTCGCAGCGGGCTTCCATTCCTGCTCTAGGTCCTCCGAACGATCCGAACACTCGATTTCGATTTCGGTGAGAAGGCGTCCGATGACGAGATGCCGATCGGCCTCTTCCAAAGGGCGATCGCGAACGTCGTAGTCGCAACCTGCGACCAATTCATCGATCATTCCCTGTAACCCCAAACGACGGCCATCGTCGGGAGAGAAGATCTTGTCTATACCACGCCGGTGAAGCTCGGCGATCTCCTCGGGTACGATGACGCCGCCGCCGCCGCCGTAGATACGCACGTGCTTCGCCCCCCGCTCATCGAGCATATCGCGCATGTAGGTGAAAAACTCCATGTGCCCGCCTTGATAGGACGTGACCGCGACGCCGTTGGCATCTTCCTGCAAGGCAGCCTGTACGATCTCTTCGACACTCCGGTTGTGACCCAAGTGGATGACTTCGACCCCCGATGCTTGCATGATTCGCCGCATCACATTGATCGAAGCATCGTGACCATCGAACAAGGCGGCGGCCGTCACGATACGGACAGGGTGATCGAGCCCAGGTCGGGCACGTTTGCTGATGGACAGATCGGTACTCATCTCGGCAGAATCCCTTCTCTAGCGGACGCTCGTCTCCCAAACACTTCGGCCGAACCACCGGTGTTCACTCCGGTGACACCTCTCCACACTCGGCTTCAATGCAGTCGAAGTCGACGAAACCGCCGTAAATCTCCCAACCAGTGCGCGCGCCTGCTGCTCCGGCTCCGGAGAATGAGGCACCCGCATAGGACCCGAGCCGCCATTATCCGTGCCGACTCCCACCAACGGCAACCCCGCTCGGCCGACTCGAGTCGACCGAGTTCCTGCCGCCGCCGAGCATCCTCGTCGCCGGCAAGTTCAGGTCGACGAGACCTGAGTCACTCGTAAGTCCTCCAAACGTATGGCGGTCAGCTTTCCGCCCCAGACGCACCCCGTGTCGAGTGCGAGCACTCGACTTTCTTTGACGAGCCCGAGCGCAGCCCAGTGCCCGAAAATGACGCGGGCCCTCCCGCGCCGATGCCCCGGCACGCGGAACCAAGGCAGCAAGCCGCAGGGTGCTTCCTCCGGGCTCCCTTTGAACCCGAATTCGGCGCGCCCATCGGCAGCGCAAAGCCGCAATCTCGTAAGAGCCGCCATCGCGGCTCGCGCTCTTGCCGGCCGGGGAAGAGCTGCATCCCAACGCACGACCTCGGCACCCCGCCGCCGCGCGAGAACTTCCCGCCGCTCGGCCTTCGTCTGCAGGCTCTCGGACACGAGCATGGCCTCCCGCCGGGCAACCCCAATCGACCACTCGGGGAGCCAGCCGGCATGTACCATGACATCTCTTCCTTCCTCGACCAGGAGTGGGCGAGCGAGGATCCAATCCACGATTTCTCCCACACGTGGAGACTCCAGGACCTCTTCCAAAGCGTCGCCTCGCTCCGGTTTGGCGACACCCTCCGCGCAAGCCACTAGGTGAAGATCGTGATTCCCCAAGACGCAGCGCGTTCTCGACGAATCCAAATCCATCACGAAGTCGAGCACATCGAGGGACGAGGGGCCCCGATTGACCAAGTCGCCAACGAACCACAGATGATCACGGCGAGAGCGATAGCCGCACTCCCTGAGCAGGCGTCTGAGCGCACCGTAGCAGCCGTGAACATCACCGACGACATACTTGGCCACTCATGGCTCCATTTCGCTGTCGACGGATACGCGGAAAGAGCATCCGCCGGCTCTGAGATTCTTCGTTTCCACTTCGAGGTCGGCCGCCGTGAGAGGGTGCTCTCGAAGCCAGGCGTTGGAAACCCGCAGAACCAGCGTGTTGTTCTTGACATGCAGACTCGGCAAAGTTCCCGATATCGCTCCCCGCCCACGGTGCAAAAGCACCGCTAGGCGCAAGATGACGCACAAGCGAGCGGCCGTTTCCCGCCACTCCGGTAGCAACCCTTCGAAATACTCGTACGAGAACTTTCGCCGATGCCCGCGAACGATCGCCGCTAGAATCCGCTGTCCATCGTCGGAAAAACCATCAAGAGACGCATGGGAAAGCAAGTAGGCCCCGTGCTTGTGGTAGGCGCGGTGCGAAATCCAGAGACCCACCTCGTGCAGGCGCGCCGCCCACGCCAGAACGCTCCGAAGATCGTCACGATCCATGTTCCACGCACTCCCCACCTGTTCGAGAAAAACGAGAGCCGTCGCCTCCACCCGGCCGGCGTGTTCTCGGTCCAAGCCGGTCCGCGACATCACGCGTTGTACGGAGAGGTCTCGAACATCGTCGTGCAGACGGCGTCCCACGAGGTCCGCGAGCAGACCTTCGCGCAGAGCGTTTTGAGAAACCTTCATGCGATCGAGCCCCAAAACCTCGAAGATCGAAAGCAAGATCGCCAACCCTCCAGCCAACACCTGAGCGCGAGATGCCTTGATCGACTCCAATTTCAGCGCACGGACATGACCACGGTGGAGGAGGTGCTCCTTCACGACCCGCAACCCTTCAAGATCGATCCCGCTCGCATTTCCGATCAGTTCTCCAATCGCTCTTTCGATAGCCTGAATGGTCCCGGAAGAGCCGATGACGAAATCAGGGCTCCCCTGCATCAGCGAGCGCTCGACCGCACGCACTTCCAAGCGCGCGGCAATCTCCGCCTCTTCAAAAGACTCTCTCGCGATGCTGCCCCCGGCGAAAAAGCGTTCCGTGAAAGTCACACATCCCATATGCAGACTGTGCGCTGCGCTCAAGCTCAATGATTCACCGGCGATGATCTCCGTACTTCCGCCGCCGATATCGACCACCAAACGGGATCCGGAGGTAAGGTATTCGCTTCCGACGCCGATGTAGATCAAACGGGCCTCTTCGTGCCCGGAAACGACCTCGACGGGATACCCCAAGACTCTCGAAGCCTCGATCCGAAATTCATCCGAGTTTCTCGCCATCCGCAGGGCGCTCGTCCCAACGGCGCGAACGCCGGTCTTGGGCGCACCGCGGATCCGCTGCCCGAAGCGTTCGAGACACTCCAAGGCGCGCCGCATCGTCGCCTGATCGAGGCGCCGCTTGCGATCGAGACCGGATCCGAGCCGCACCGTCTCTTTCAACCGGTCTACGACCTGCAGGCCTTGATCCGCGTGCTCGGCAACGATCATATGAAACGAATTCGACCCTAGATCCACCGCTGCGATGATTCTCTCGTTGCTCATGGATCGATGCCGATCTCCTTCAAGATCGAGCGGGCCGCCACCGAGGCGGTGATGCTCCCTGTCCGAACCTTGGCCTCGAGTTCCTCACACCACCGCTTCAACTTCGGATCTCGATGAACTCTATCGAGCACTCGTGCATTCACCAGCGCCCATGTGTGAGCCCACGTCTGGGCATGCCTTTTTTCGGCGAACTCGCCCGAGCTTCGTGTCACCTCACGATGCTCGTCGAGAGCCGAAAGGAGAGGCGACAGCGTCTCGCGCTGCAAAGCAGAGCAGGTCAAAACGGGCGTCGACCATGCTGATTCCGCCCCTACCGTGAAACGCAGCACCGCCTCGAGTTCCTGCCGCGCAGCAAGTGCCGCATCCCGGCCCTTTCCATCCGCCTTGTTGAAAGCGATCACATGAGCCACTTCCAAGAGACCGCGCTTGATCCCCTGCAACTCGTCTCCCGCTCCTGCGATCATCACCAACAGGACCGTATCGACGACCTCCGCAACAGACGATTCCGACTGCCCGACTCCTACGGTCTCGATGAGAATGCGGTCGAATCCGGCGGCCTCGCATACCAGGATACTATCCCGTGTCCACTGCGAGATACCGCCGAGAAGCCCTTGACTCGGCGATGGTCGGATGAAGGCCTGCTCGCTGCGACCGAGATCGGACATTCTGGTCTTGTCGCCGAGAATCGATCCGCCGCTGACGGTCGAACTCGGATCGATGGCGAGAACGGCGACCCGGTGACCCTTCGCAATCAACTCCAGGCCCAAGCCCTCGATCAGAGTGCTTTTTCCGACCCCTGGTATCCCGGTGACTCCGATCCGATGCGAGGATCCCGCATGGGGCGCAAGCATGGACAACAGAGCTTCGGCCTGCGGACGCCGCTCGGCAAGAGTGCTCTCGATGAGACTCAGCCCACGACCGATGGCCGCACGACGTCCTTCACGGATACCCTCCGCGAGGTCCGCAATCTCTCGACGAGCAGCCTCCGACTTGGATGAACCGGGATTCACTAGGAGGACCCGAGCCGAGCTTCGAGTTGGTCCAACACGCTCATCGCCGCAACGGGCACCACCGTTCCGGGGCCGAAGATCGCGGCCACTCCGGATGCCAACAACTCCTCGTGATCGTCCGGCGGCACGACACCTCCAACCACGATCAGGATCTCACTTCGCCCGGACGCGACGAGTTCCGCGTGCAACTCAGGCACCAAAGTGGAATGACCGGCGGCAAGCGAGGAGACACCGATCACATGAACGTCGTTCTCAACGGCTTGCTTTGCCGTTTCGCTCGGCGTCTGAAAAAGCGGTCCGACATCCACATCGAATCCCATATCTGCGAACGCACTCGAGATGACCTTCTGCCCCCGATCGTGTCCATCCTGTCCCATCTTCGCCACCAGAATCCTCGGACGGCGCCCGTATTTCTCAGCGAAGCTTCGACAGCGCTCGCGAACCGTATCGAGGTCTTTCATCTTGCCACCTGCTTCCTTCCCATACACTCCGGACACCGGACGAATCGGCGCTTCGTGCCGGCCGAAAACAGATACGAGCGCTTCCGAGATCTCCCCGACCGTAGCGCGGGCTCGTGCTGCGCTGATCGCCCGCTCGAGCAGATTCCCTACCCCGTTTTCCGCGGTCGATCTCAACTCACCGAGCGCTCGGCGGAGAACCTCCTCATCACGAGTCGCACGAATCTCTTGAAGTTGAGCAATCTGTACCTCTCGTACGGCGCTGTTGTCTACCTTCAAAGTCTCGACATGCTCCTCGCGTACGGGCTGATAGCGGTTGACACCGACAAGCACTTGGTCTCCGGAGTCGATACGGGCCTGCGCTTGTGCAGCGGCTTGCTCGATTCGCATCTTCGGAAGACCCGTCTCTATCGCTCGCGCCATCCCGCCCAAATCTTCAACTTCTTCGATCATCTTTCGCGCTCTCATCGCCAAGTGATGAGTCAAATGCTCGACGTAGTAGCTTCCTCCCCACGGATCGATCAGGTCGCAGGTTCCACTCTCATGCTGGATCACGAGCTGGGTATTGCGAGCGATGCGCGCTGTCCTCTCCGTTGGAAGAGCGAGGGCCTCGTCCAAGGAATTGGTATGGAGTGACTGAGTCCCTCCGTGGGTCGCTGCTAGCGCCTCGATTGCCGTTCGAACGATGTTGTTTCGCACGTCTTGAGCAGCAAGACTCCACCCTGATGTCTGGCAGTGCGCCCGCAACGTCATCGACTTCGGGTTTTTCGCTCCAAAGCCGCGCATCAACTGCGCCCAAAGCAACCTGCCGGCACGAAGCTTGGCCACTTCCATGAAGTAGTTCATGCCGACACCCCAAAAAAACGACATCCGAGGCGCGAACTCATCGACGGCGAGTCCAGCGTCGAGACCCGCACGAACGTACTCGATCCCATCTGCAAGCGTGTAGGCCAATTCGATATCCGCCGTCGCTCCTGCCTCCTGCATGTGATAGCCGGAGACACTGATGCTGTTGAACCGAGGCATATGTTCCGCCGTATAGCGGAAGATATCGGCGACGATACGCATCGAAGGCTGAGGCGGATAGATATATGTGTTGCGGACCATGAATTCCTTGAGAATGTCGTTCTGGATCGTGCCGCTCAACTTTTCAGGTGCGATCCCTTGCTCTTCAGCCGCCACGATGAACAGAGCCATGATCGGCAACACAGCTCCATTCATGGTCATCGACACGCTCATTCGGTCGAGAGGAATACCATCAAACAGCTTCCGCATGTCCAGGATGGAATCGATGGCCACCCCAGCCATGCCCACGTCTCCCGCAACTCGCGGATGATCCGAGTCGTACCCTCGGTGAGTGGGCAGATCGAAAGCGATGGAAAGTCCCTTCTGGCCGGCAGCAAGGGCCTTGCGGTAGAAAAGGTTGCTTTCTTCCGCGGTAGAAAATCCGGCATACTGGCGGATTGTCCAAGGGCGCGTGCAGTACATGCTGGGATAGGGTCCCCGCACAAAAGGGAAGAAGCCGGGATAGCTATCAAGAAACTCGACTCGAAGCAGACTCTCAGCGCTATAGGACGGGGCAATGTCGATGCCTTCCGGACTCTTCCAGACCTCACCCGAACTCGTCGACGAAGCCGGCGGACGGTTTTTTCTCAACTGCCTCGCACTCTCTTTTTCAAAAAGCGCCACCTTGGAAAAGTCCGGAATCATGCTCATCTGCGGATTCCTAGCCTTATGAGAGCCTCGTGCAGTACTTCGAGGACATTGCATCCGGGATACAAGGCGAGGTAGCCCGTATCGCCCGCGCCCTCTTCCCCTAGCCGGAATAAGTCTTGGGATTCTGAAACCGAGATGATCACGAACTTGGCACCCCCGGAATTCAATCTCCTGACGACGTCGCTGCCGAATTCCGCCAAAGTCCCCCCAGTCGCGCGGACCATGACTCCTTCCGGCGCGACTTCAGCAAACCGTCGGATGACTTTGTCGGCCGAATCTGCGAACTCTCCGGCGACGAGATCGAAACCGGCTTCCCGACAGACCTCTTCTGCGAGCAAATCTGATCGCTCCACACCATCACTTCCTATGAGGGTGCAGAGCAGAACACGCGGAAAAAACCCCTTCTTGTTTTTCCAACGCAAGACATCGCAGCAGATTTCCTCAAACGGCCTGCTCAGACGCCGACGCTCCAAGCGGCGAACACTCAGTCCGGTCCCTTCCGGGACTTCCTTCGGCTCGAGCACTTCCCTCTCGAGTTGAACGCAGCGCGGCACCTGCTTGGGATCCGGCTGCAAGGAAATTCCGACCAACCTTCTCTCGTGTTCGGCGACCTCTCGATGGGTCCGCTCGAGACTTGCTCGAATCCGGGCTTGTATTCTACCGCGCAGGATCCAGTCGAATGCCCCCTCCTCTGCTTCGACTTCCTGAAAAACGCTCCAAGCTTCCGAAGCACACTCCCGAGTCAGTGCCTCCACAGCCCAACTTCCCCCTCCGGGATCCATGACCTTTGCAAGCCGGCATTCTTGCTCCAAGATCCATTGGACCTTGGCCGCCAATTCGTCTCCTGCATCCTGCATTCCTCCTCGCATCAGAGTGTGCGCTGAGGTTTCGAGCGAATCGACGCCGCCCACGATGGCGGCGAAAGCGTCGAACGTCGTCCGCGGGAGGTTCATCAGCGGCTCGCGCAAAGTCTTGTTGTAATCGACGACTCGCGCATGAATGAACGAGCGAGTCGCATCGATACCGCATGCTTCGAGCACACGCGACCAGAGCAGTCGACACGCTCTGACCTTCGCGATTTCCGGAAAGATCGGCCCGCCAACTCCAAGGTTCAACTGTATCCGCGAAGCCGCGTCCGAGAGCGGGATGCCCGCTTTTTCCGCCCACCGCAGATATTCGAGCGCCATGGCCATGGCGAAGCCGATCTGCTCGGCCGCCGAGGCCCCCGCCTCATGGAGCAAATCGGCGGATACGAGCAGAGCCTTCATGGTTGGCGTCGCTCGCAAACTCCAGTCGAAAAACTCTCCGACTCGCTGCTCGATCGAGGTTGGAGTGCCTTCGACAGCTCCGCTTCGCAGCAAACACCCCAATGGATCATGCCCCCAGCATCCCTCGCGCCGCCTCCACTGTTCCGGTCCCACGGCGGCACAGCGATACAGGTGCTCGGCAAGTTCGGGTGCCTTCATCCCCGGGCGAAACCCCACCTTGTGCAAACTCAGACCTTCGTCCCAACGATCCCAATCCAGATCCAAGAGATCCCGCCGATCCTTCTCGAACCAAACCCCGCCCCAGTGCTCGACGAGAGGCCGCTCGGCGCTCCCTTCGCCCAGGGCCGCACGTTTCCGAGCATTCAGCCAGGCTTCCGCGCTCAGGGACTGCCATAGCGCCCAGTCTGAGCGGTCTGCCGCTCGGCACTGCCGGAGCAGCGGAGCGAGTGCAGGGCTTCCCTTCGCCTCTGTGTACAAAGCCCCCTCTACCGATACATCGACTGATGCCCGCCACCTCGCTCGCAGGTCCGTCTCGCTCCCCCGTAGATCGGCCCAAACGAGAGGCCGGCGCGCTCCGCTTCGAGCACCTTTGCTTCGATCTTCGCTCTTCATCAGCCTCGTCGATCCCGTGAATTCGGATTATGCACGATCTACCCGGGAGAATTCACTTCGCCATTTCACTTCGTATGGAGGCGACCCATGACCGTACGCGTTCTTCGCTCAGGTCGGCTTGGTTCTCCTCATCGATGGCCAAACCGACGAAGCAGCCATCCCGCACGGCCCCGGACCTTTCAAAATCGTACCCCTCGAGCGGCCATGATCCGATGATCCGGGCGCGACAGGCAACGAGACGATCGTAAAGAACGCCCATTCCCCCGAGGAACTCGCCGGAATACCCCTTTTGATCGCCAAGTCCGAATAAAGCCACGGTTTTCCCCCGAAGGCAGACCCCTTCCAGCTTTTCTATGAAATCCTCCCAATCGGGATGTGGCGCCCCCTCCTCCCAGGTCGAGATCCCGAGAACGAGCCCACTCGCCTCCAGAAAGTCATCCGGCTCGGCATAAATGATCTGCTCTGCTCGAAGGTCGTCACCCCCAAGCTCCTTCGCGACCATCTCCGCGATGCGACGAGTTGCTCCCGTCGTGCTGGCATAGAAGAGACGTATTCCAGACATCGCTATCCCCATTCCTTGCGGTCGAGCCCGCTCATGGTACCCTCCCCGCGGCCTGCCGGGGCTGATCGGACGCCAGTTCTGCCGCTGCGAAAAGCACCGAATCGGCCGATCGAAAAGCAGGCGACGAAAGGTAGGCCCATGATCGATCTGTCCCTCGCGGATTTTCTCGCGCTACCCGATTCGGAAAAAGTCCATCATATTCGAGATTACGCGATCCTATATGCGCAGCAGTTCTCTCGCGAGGACCTCGACGCCTATTGCCGACTTGCGGATACCTGCCGCGAAGTCCACAAGACCGAGCAAGGACGCACCGCCATGGCCGGCATACTTCGCCAACGCATGGCCCTGAATTTCTTCGTCCAGCCGAGCTCGCGTACCTTCATGTCCTTCAACACCGCCCAAGCCTATCTCGGAATGAACCGTATGTCGGTCCGCGACGCCAACATCTCCTCCATCGCCAAAGGAGAATCTCTGATCGATTCGCTAAGAACGTTCATCTCCTACGTCGATATGGTCGTCATGCGCCACAGCGAAGACCATGCAGCAGCAGTCGCCTTCTGGACCTCGATGAAAGCCCACCGGCGTCTCGTGATCGACGGCGAAGAACGACCCGTACCGATCGTTTCTGGCGGATCGGGTTCACGACAACATCCAACGCAAGCGCTGCTCGACATCTATACGCTGCAAAAATCGCTCGCGGAGATCGGCGGCATCGACGGAAAGACCATCATGCTAGTCGGTGATCTCAAGCGAGGCCGCACCGTTCGCTCGCTGAGCTATTTGATGAAGAACTACCGTGATGTGACCGTGATCTTCGCGGCTCCGGAACGGTATCAGATGGAAGATGATATTCTCGAATTCCTCGAGCAGGCCGGGGTTCGCTGGCGGAAAGCGACCTCGATATCCGAGGGTATCGAATCAGCCGATGCCATTTACATGACGCGGATTCAAGACGAATACGACAAGGTCCTTCCAGGAACTCATGTTCCCGCGAGTCGAGACTTCACCTTCACGCTTGAACATCTCGCAGCGATGAAGAGCACGGCGTGCCTGCTGCATCCGCTGCCCAAACGGGACGAGATCGAGGAGGGAGTGGACTATGTCGATGACCCGCGGGTGATGTACTGGCGCCAAGAACGCAACGGAATGTGGATGCGCGTTGCGATCATCGCCAAGCTATTCAAAGTCGCCCACTTGATCACCGACTTCTCGATGGAACCGGAAGGCTAGAACTTCATTTCCAAGCCGACGAGCGCCGTGCGCGGCAATCCCGGCCTCAACCCGGCCGGCCGGAGCGCAGCCACATAGGCTTCGTTGGTCAAGTTGCGCACGCGAGCATAGAGCTTGAGGTCGTCGAGAATGCGAACCTCTCCGGTCAAATCGAAAACGAGATGCCGTGGGATTCGTTCGCTGTCCGGAATCGCCCCCTGCCCCGATTTCGATCGCATATCCCCCACATAACCTGCTCCTAGAAACGCGCCCCAGCGCCCGTTCAACATGCCGATCTCGAGATTGATCGTCTGATCCGGCAAGTATGGAAGCTCATCGCCTCGACTGACTTCAGGTGCCCAGTCGGCAAAAGATGTGAGAAAACTCGTTCTAAACTCGGCACGTGTGAAGGTATAGTCGAGACTCATCGGAATCTTGTACGATCCGAGTTGCGCCGTATGAGAAAGTGACGCTTCAACACCGTAGATCTCCGCCCGCCCGCCGTTGAAGCCCTCACCCGATCCCAACCCGCTCGACGCTAGTGTATCGATGCCGAGCAGGTTATCGTAGTCACTGTAGAAGAAAACGAGATCTGCGCTGGTCTGCCGGCCCGTGCGCCGGACTCCGGCTTCGTAATTGAAGCTCTCCTCCGGGCGGACGCGTTCCTTCGCATTCGGACCAAGCGGAGCAAAACCCTTGTGCACGCCGCCGAAAACCTTCCAATCCGAACCAAGCGCGTACTCTATCCCCATGCCGGGAATCCACACGTTCATACCATTGGACAAGGTCGTCGAGTCGATTCCCGTTCGATCCGGATCCGATCGACTGAAGTCGCGGCGGCGGTAGTCGATCGATTCGAAGCGGATCCCGGGACTAAGGGTCCAGCGACCGAAAGTCAACTTATCCTGCACGAAAAATGCGAGCGCGCGGGCATCCGTGATGCGGTTGGATTGGCTCCCCGGAGCACCGACGGATGTACGGGACATGAATCCACCGGCCATCCGGTACCCTTCTTCGTTCTGAAATCGGTCTTCCTGATCTTCGTGAATTCGGATACCGAGTTCCAACTGATGGGTGACACGCCGACCACTCGCACGCCAGCCTAGGACCGACTGCACGCCTTGAGAGTAGTACCTCCGCCGATTGTTACGAACGATCAAGGCGTCGGCCGAAGTGTCTACGTCTCCGCGCAGAATACCGAAAGATTCGGCATAGGCGCCGGGATTGTCCAAGACGCTCGAAATCTTTGCCTTGTTGCCGCTCGAATCGATCACATTTCCAAGCTTGTGCCAATTCCGGAAGAAATCCGTGCGATAGACGGTGGTTGTCACATCGACGTTCTTGCTGGCCTGAATGAACCACTGCAAGGAAGCCTGTCGCTGATCGGCATCGATCCAATCCGCCTGCGAACCGGCGTATCTTCTGTAGGGAGTCTCCTGAAAGTCGCCGCGGCTCAGGCCGAGATAGGTCTCCCGGCCTTTCTGCACATTCTTGCCCAACTTCAGCTCGAGCAGATAAAAGCGACTTGCTGCGGGACGACTGGTCATTCGAAACTTCGCGATGTAATCCTCGATGCCGAATCCGGTGGATCCCCCGCCGTCGAGCTTCTTGAAGCCGCTCGCCTGATGTTGAACCGACTCGAGCATGTACCCGAAACGCCCGACAGTATCGCCCACATGCGCGAGCGCGCGCTTTTCCCCGAAATCCCCAAGCGCCGCGCTGAGTTGACCACCGAATTCAGAAGGAATCGAACGAGAGAGCAGGTTGAGCGAACCACCATTGGTATACGGC
>Ga0256830_1000681_pt1 | contig 25554 bp, 21 predicted proteins | sample 128326metaG_FD_190537 | JGI IMG/M metagenome (GOLD analysis project Ga0256830, IMG submission 190537) | Hydrothermal vent microbial communities from Lau Basin, Pacific Ocean - 128-326 | ecosystem: Environmental > Aquatic > Marine > Hydrothermal vents | place: Pacific Ocean: Lau Basin | collected... | reverse complement strand
TGTTTAAACCTGTTAATCCCTGTAGGTTCATTGCTTGCTTAACGATGCGTCAACGGTACTTTGATTAATCTCGCCATATTATCCTGTCCCTGGCCCTTAATCCCGTGGGATTCGGGAATGGGTTTCCACCTCACGGCTTTAACCCCTTTCGGTACTTTGTCAGGAGAGCTTCACACCCCATCATCAGCGCAATGGCAGCATATCTCCATAGGGAACTGACAGGAATATGTCAGGTATTATCAAGGAGTGTAACTCCTTGTAATACAATCAATAATGCGACATCGGGTCGCAACTAACGCCGCAAATCACCGGCGGCAAAAAGCAGAGCGAGGAACGAGCGGTGCTTTTTGACGTCCGAGTGCATTTGCATTGTTAGGCATGTAATTTCTCCCGTACCATTTGAGTCAGTTCATACCATGGATCAATAGCATTCGGAAATAGGAGCTCATCCGGCGTGGGGATGAAACCTTCCGAACTCCACGCTTGGCAATTCTGTAACTTGAACTTAGTTAAAAGTCGTGCGGAAAAGTTATTTCCTCGCATTCCTTGTTGCCCATGGCTTTGCTCTCGTGATCGAATTTCGGGGTAATCACTGACCAACAAGCCCTGCTGAAAGTGAGGCCTAAGTGCTTCTGGTGGGCAAATTTGGCAGAGGTTAATTACTTGTGTTTTGGACTCTATTGAAACGGAAACACCACCGGTCAATTGGGGGAATGCAAGGACATATAACCAACCTTCATCGTGACCACCTATAGCAAACGTCAAAGCGCTTTGCAGGGATGCGGTAACATCCAATAAAGGTGTTTTGCATACTTCATAGTGTTGCAGTATTGCCCAACGAACTATTTGGTTCTCGATTAAATCTCGTCTTCTAATATGCTCGACAAGTAGTTGCTCAGCATTTGTTAATAATTCAAACTCACGATCGAGAGCGTTTCTACGTTCATTTTTTCGGGGGACGAACTGGCGGAGGATTGACGGATACAGATTGCTTGTATTAACAGAAGCGCCCATTTTGTAATCTGTTGTTTGGCCACGGAAGAGCAGCTGAAAACGAGGATTGTGATAACTGAGCGATGCTACTTTCGTTAACAACTCCACATACGAGTTTACGGCATGACCATCTCGGTTGCTCAATACGAAGCCAGGAGTCGCAACACTCTCTGAAGCCGAATTGACTATTTCGTCATGTTCGGAGTCATAAACCATGATGGTATTGTTCGTAATTATCTCCATAGACCTCTCAGTATGCCTAACAAGTAATTATACAGTTTCTCTAAAATACCGAGTTTTATTCTTTTTGTCAATAATAATTGATGTGTTCGTAAAAACTCTGAAAAGCCTGTCCTTGCGCGCGAATCTGGAAATATTACTTTCATAACACATTGATAAAATTAATATTTTTCAATGCTTGAAATGACATTTCGGCACTTTCTGACTTTTACGAGTCCATCATAATTGACAAAAAAACTTTGTTTTACTATAATTAGTTAACTGTATAACATTACAAATCTTATATTTATACAATTTCTTGATATCCTTACATGATTAATATCCCGCGCGATATTCTGACCCGTTTTCAGGCAATGCTTGTAAAACGTGTAGTCCCCACCGCTCAACACAGTTATTACAAAAAATGGTTACGATTCTACCTGGACTTCTGTTTTAAATATGAAATGAAGGACTCGAACAAGGAAAGTCTGTGACAATTCATCGCCGAACTGCGGAAGAAAAATCAGACATCTGATCAGCAGGAACAGGCTGCTCATGCCATATCTTATGTATTACCAGCTTCTCCGGACATCCGGCAAAACGGAGTCGCAGGGCAATACGAAGCCGAACAAAGGAAAGTCGAGGCCTGATAATGCTTCGGGTACTGCGAGTCTTCACTGGAACAAGGCACTTGCAGATCTGCCGGCAGAAATCAAGACGAGGCATTATTCTCCCAAAACTCTGAAAACGTATTCTATTTGGGCAAAGAAATTTCAAGGTTTTCCCCGAAACAAAGCTCCTGAATTGCTGTCCAGTGCGGATGTAAAGGAATTTCTTACCTACCTCGAGGTAAAACGCAATATTGCGGTGTCTACTCAGAACCAGCCTTTTAATGCACTGCTTTTCTTCTTCAGGCACGTTCTCAGGAAGGATTTTTGATAGCTAAACTACTTTACGGATGCTGACTTCGTTTGTTTGGATGCATGAACCTGAGAATTAACAGTTTTAATTTCAACACCGGTGTTTTGACAATACATGACGGCAAGGGGAAAAAAACCGGACAGTTCCGCGATCACGCTATGACCGCAATAGGCATACCTGTCAAGCTCTGAAAGGGTTTTTACCAGCCCCGGCCCGCAATGGATTAAATGAATCTACCGGACAAGCTCAGTAAAGTAGCTGCCTTCATCGCAATTGAATACAATCCTATCAGAACAAGTTAAATAAAACAACAGCGTCCCCTAAAGTTACACTTGACCTCCTGGAGGTGCCTGTGTCTTTATATCAGTAAAATAAATTAGCATTTTTGTGCCTCAAAAAATTCAAAACCAAGGGTCTTGAATTAGCGAAATGTAGGCTATACTGTTAGTTGTTAACTGTTTTAAATTTGGAACTGTTTTAAATAATAAACAGATGGACAAAAGAATAATAAGAGGTGTTTTTTTAAAAGCGGTATATCCGGTTTACTACCTAGCCGCCCGGGCTGTAGGTGTAAAGAGTGACCGGCTGCAAATACAAATGATTAAAACCAATAATTCACTCGTACGCTGGGAATTTAAGAAACGGGCTACAAAACTTCTGCTTCTTCTTCCACAGTGTATTCAAAGAGACGAATGCCGAATAAAAGTGACATCGAATATATTTAACTGCGCCAGATGCGGCAAATGCGAGATCAAGGATTTAATCGAAATAGCTGATGAGTTCAAGATGAAGCTGTACGTGGCCACAGGAGGCACACTTGCACGTCGAGTGGTTGCTAATACAAGGCCGGAAGCTATTATTGCCGTAGCCTGCGAGAGAGATCTTTCAAGCGGTATTGCAGATTCATATCCTATGCCTGTATTGGGTGTAGTAAACGACCGTCCCAACGGTCCTTGTTTTAATACCAGGGTTGATCTTAAGCTGGTCAGGCAGGCGCTTTTATTCTTTGGTGGTAATGAGCCGGCCCGCAGCTAGAAATCCAGCCAGAAACGCTGCCTGGAAAGTTCTGGTTCAATCTGAAAATTGCAAAAAAACAGTTAAGGATCAGCTTAAAACACTTCAACCAGGTCTCGACAGACGTGACAAAGCTCTATCACTTGAACTTCTTTTAGGGGTTCAACGTCACAGGGCCCTTCTTGACTGGACACTTGCCGGTTTCATGAAAAAACCGATAGAAAAAACGCCGGTTGCAGCACTGGCCGCTATGCGCCTTGGAGCCTATCAGATCCTGTTTATGGACAAGATCCCAGACCACTGCGCAGTTGACGAGTCTGTAGAAATCGCCAAGATCAATCTTGGCAATTCCTTTGCCAGGCTTGTAAATGCCGTTTTAAGAAACCTGCTTCGTACCCTGCCGACCCTGTCACCGCCGAAGCCGCAAGATAACCCGACTCAAAATATTCCCATAACTCTTTCTCATCCTGCCTGGCTTGTAAATAGGTGGATTAAAAGGCTGGGACCTGACGAAACAGAAGCCCTATGCCGTGCAAATAACAAAATTCCACCGATATCACTCCGGGTCAACATACTTAAAACCGACGTGAGCCACCTGCTTTGCGAGCTGAAAAAACATGGTATTGGAGCCGAGCCGTCATCTCACTGTCCTCACGGCATACGCCTTCTAGGCGGAGTTTCGATACGAGATATCCCTGAGCAGCTATGGCCGTTATTTCAGGTTCAAGATGAAGCCGCCCAGCTGGTTGCTCCACTTCTGGGTGCGGGTCCGGGAGAGCGCATATTAGATGCCTGTGCAGCGCCTGGAGGCAAAACCACACATATTGCCGAACTCATGAAAGACCAAGGAACAATAGTCGCTCTGGACAAAGACGCAAGAAGACTAAGTCGCCTGTCAGAAAATATAAAACGGCTAGGTCTACACTCGGTTAAAATTGTACACGGCGATCTTCTGAGCGAGCAAAATCTAGGATATTTTGATAAAATCCTGCTTGATGCCCCATGTTCGGCCTTAGGGGTTATACGCCGTAACCCGGACATCAAATGGTGCAGACGTGAAGCAGACCTTAAACGAAACCAAAAAACCCAGGGCAGACTTCTTGAAAAAGCTGCCGACATGTTGAAACCCAGTGGAGGAAAACTGCTCTATGCAGTATGTTCAAACGAACCGGAAGAGTGTGAAGAGGTAATAGAGGAGTTCCTGCAGAAAAGACCGTTTAAAATTATCGACATCGGAAATAGCGCAAGCGATGAGAGATTTTTCCGTACCATGCCTCATAGTAACGATATTGACGGCTTCTTTGCAGCACTGCTGACCAAGAACTAAAGTGAGAGATGAAGATATAAGTAGTTACGGCAAATGAGTTTATTAAAGTTCATACGCTTACTGTTTTATGTTATATTTTTTACTGTTATTGCAGCCGTATCGGCTACCGTATCCTACAGGGTGCTCAGCTACGGGGAGGAAACCAAGGTTCCCAACCTTGTCGGCCGAACCCTGGCAGACGCAAAAGCCATAGTGCAGAGCCGAAATCTCCATATTAAAGTGGATGGTTCCGAGTATCACAATGAAATTCCGGTCGGGTTTGTTTCAGGACAAAAAATAGTATCTGGTACGGATGTTAAAGAAGGACAGATAATAGGAATCATATTAAGCAAAGGTCCTAAATCAGCCTTGACTCCCGACTTCATAGGCAGGCCTCTTGACGACGCACGGTTTCTTGTGGTCGAAAGAGGCCTTGAGATGCGCCGGGTCAGCCGAACCCATCATAAAAGTGTACCGGCAGGGATAGTGATCACGCAGAATCCTTTGCCGGGCAGCAGAGGTGCCTCTGTTATAAGCCTGCTGGTCAGCCTGGGGCCTGATAAGGTATACGTGGACGTTCCACTGCTGGTGGGATTGGAACATGAAAAAGCTGCTCAACAAGCAAAAAAGCTCGGGCTGGTACTACGCTATACAGGGTTTGGAAATTCAGTCGTAAGCCAGTCGCCGAAAAGCGGCTCACGCATTCCTAAAGGAGAGGTTGTCGAGGTCAGGCTGGGAGAAGTTGAAAATTAACAAGGGCCCAAATTGCGATTTGCCGCGAAGATATGTGCTAAGATTTTAAGTTTGGTTGATTCAACCGGTCCGATCGTTCTAATCAGACCGGTCAACCCCAACAGGTGCATATTAAATAAGAAGATCGTTTGGCTTGGTATATCTATATAATGAACAAACAAACTAACAAGACACTGGTAGCTCCATCCATTTTATCGGCTGATTTTTCCCGCCTTGGCGATGAAGTGCGAAGCGCTGAGTCTGCAGGAGCAGACTGGATCCATATCGATGTTATGGACGGTCATTTTGTGCCTAACATCACCATCGGACCGTTGATCGTAGAAGCAGTCAAGCGTGTAACCGACCTGCCCCTTGATGTCCATCTGATGATTGAAAGGCCCGACGATTATGTTGAGACTTTTGCAAAAGCCGGCGCCGACATAATCACTGTTCATACAGAGGCCTGTCTGCACCTGCACAGGACACTGCACCATATCAGAGAAGCAGGCTCACTTGCCGGAGTAGCTCTTAATCCTGCAACCCCCATATCCTGCCTTGAACATATACTGCCGAACCTGGATATGATACTGGTAATGTCGGTAAATCCAGGATTCGGAGGACAATCATTTATTCCTCAATCACTAGAGAAAATACAACTAACACGATCAAAGGTTAATAGCAGATCCGGAGGTAGAGAAATATTAATTGAAGTTGACGGAGGAGTAACATCTGCCAATGCTCTTAAGGTTGTCGAAGCCGGAGCCGATATATTGGTCATGGGATCAGCATTCTTTGGAGCCGGCGACCGCCCAGGTCTTGTTAGCTCTATAAGACAACAGGTGGAAAAACATGCTGGCAGACTCAACAGCTAAAACTATGGATTTTCTGCGTACTATTCCGTTTGTTTCATCGATCGAGGAGGCCGGATACCTTGACAAGGTCTTAACCGTCATCGGGATCTTTGCTGCTTTCTTCTTCTTAAAACTATTAAGCAAAGCAGGCAAAGCTGCTGTCGGCGCAACAAAATCTTCATCGCGAATAAAAAACGCGCTCTGGCCTCCTGAAAAGCAGGCCTCGAGCCTGGAAAAACGCGGAAATTTTGAACAGGCCGCGCTTTTATACAAAGAGGTCGGAAAAATTAACGATGCGGTCAGGTGTTATCAAAAGCTTGACGACCCTGTAATGGCCGGAGAGTTTCTTGAGGCGATGGACTGCTTTGCCGAGGCTGAAGAGATGTACAGACAGGCAGAGAGCAAAAAACATCTGAAGAATGTTCTGATAGCACAGGACAAGTGGGATGAAGCAGCAGAAATACTTTTAGCTGAAGGTAAAAACAGCATGGCCGCAGATGCATTTGAAAAGGCCGGCATGCTGCTTCGTGCAGCTGAAATTCACGACTCGGCAAATAACTTCAACAAGGCAGGGAACCTGTACAAATCGGCAGGTGAAAGCCTGAAGGCGGCAGAAGCATTTGAAAAAGCCTACATGCAGGATAAAGTCTTCATGAAAGAAAGGCCGGAGCTGGCTGTTTTGGCCGGCGACCTTTTTGCTGAGTCCGGATCTGCAAAAGAGGCAGGAAAAATGTACGCACTGGGCAATCGTCCTGATGACGCGGCAGCGGCATATGAATCAGCCGGAATGTATCAGGAGGCTGGAGAACTTTATTTCAAAGCTAAGCAGTATGAAAAGGCGGCAGAGTGTTTTAAATTGTCAGGCGATACTATTCAGGCGGCGTTAGTAATGGCGGAACATATGGAGGCCGAGGGAAACCTTTCTGAAGCGGCAGCCTTTTACCATGAAGGGGATAACACAATGAAAGCAGCCGAGATGTTCGAGGCTGCGGAAATGCATGCAGAAGCGGCTGAGTGTTATGCAGAAATGGGCGAATACAGAACGGCTGCTGAATGCTTTGAAAAGTCAGGACAGACTTTAAACGCAGCCGAAATGTTTCAACACGCAGGCAAATTCGAACATGCCGCGGAGTTATTCCTGGCTGTTGGAGAAATAGAAAAGGCCATAAGCATGTTTGACAAATATGGACGATTCTATGATGCCGGAATGCTGCTTGCACAACTAGGCATGACCGGTCAGGCCATTACGGCCCTAAAAAAAGTCTCTGCTGAAGACAGGCGTTTCAGGGAAGCTAATTATCTACTTGGAAATATTTTAAGAAAAAACGGTCTTCTTCCGGAAGCTATTGATGCATATAAAAATGCTGTGGCACAAGATCCTGTCGGGACCGGAACCATGGATATTTATTATAACCTCGCCTTGATACTTGAAAAAGAAGAACGCCACGAAGAAGCGCGTCCGATATTCAGAGAAATCTTTTCCATTAATCCGGACTACAAAGATGTGAGGCAGCGCACTGAAACAAAGTCCTGACATCATCTTTGCACGTGCCGAGCGGGCAAGAGTATCCACACGGTACTCAAAAGCCCTCTTGCTGTACTCGGATGCGCTTCACGCTTATATTAAAGAAGGAAACATCAACGGAATAATCGATTGTCACATAGCCACAGGTGATACCCTAAGGATGACCGGAGAGTTTGAAACAGCCATAACACACTATAATGAAGCTCTGGAAATAACCGAAGATTCATCTGGAAACCAAGTAACTGCTGCTGACTGCCACTGTGGAATAGGCCTATCTTACCGGGCACTCGGTGATTGGAAAACAGCGCTGCAACGCCTGAAAAAAGCCGATAAAATATATACTAAACACGAAGACCGCCGTGGACATGCCTTTACCACATGGGCACTGGCAGGCACTTACAGAATTAAAGGCGATATTCAGCAGGCGATTGAGACCTTCAACTCCGCGCTCAAAGAGTACCGGAACCTCCGTGACCGCCGTGGAATAGGATACTGTTACAACGGCCTTGGAGGAGCAAATCGTATTGCCGGTAATTTCAAGGATTCAGAAAAGTATTACAAGAAGGCCAACCAGGTTTTCGAGCGACTTAAAGATCGTTTTGGAAGAGCTTATTCCTACTGCGGTTTGGGTAACTCCCGCCGTATGGTGGGAGATTACCACAACGCCATCGACTACTTCAGAAAAGCCAGCCGCCTTTATAAGAAGATAGGCGACAGGGTAAGTTATGCATACACTTTATGGAGCATTGCTACAACACACAAGATGAAGGGCAGATATAGGCGCGCCTTTAGAAACCTGGAAAAAGCCGAATCACTATTCAAAGGAACAAATGATCCACGCGGCCTGATATATTGCAGGCTGATCTACGGAGAACTCCGTCTGTTGACAGGAGACCGCACAGGAGCCAGACGGCTTTTCAGAAGCGGCCTTAACAGCGCCGTAAAATTCGGTTTTAAAGTAGAGGCCGCTCATGCCAGAATGCTTCTCGAACTGCCTCCTGGATATGCCAGGCTCGGCATAAAACTTGATTTCAACAACCCGCCTTATAACCTGCCTTAAACCCAAAATATACACATCACGTTTTTGGCGCATTCAGATTCCATTTTTGACAACTGACTTGGGAGCAGAGTCTCCTAACTTTCTCTTAGCCCTGCTGCTATATCTGCCGCAATTTTGCGGTTGATTCCAGGAATTTTGATGAGTTCATCCTCACTTGCAGCCCTTATGGCTTCTATACTTCCAAATGCCTTAAGAAGAGTTAGTCTGCGCGCTTTGCCCACGCCATGGATGGCATCCAACGGCGATGAAAGACTTCGTGCTGCACGAGCCTGGCGATGATAATTAACTGCGAAACGGTGAGACTCGTCACGAATCTTTTGTAGAATATGTGTGGCCGGCCTAGCCGGGTCCAGCCTGATAGCATCTTTTTGTCCGGGAAGAAAAACCCGTTCAGGAAGATCAGTATTTTTACGCATTTTCGCAAGAGCGATGATTTCCGCTTTGCCCCTACTAATTCCGCCAAAAGCCTTAAGGGCAGACTCCAGTTGGCCACGCCCGCCATCGATCAGAATAAGGTCTGGGACAGACTCTTCCTTGTAACTTCTTGAAACAATTTCCTGCATCATTGCAAAGTCGTCCATTCCTTCAACAGTTTTTATTTTATACCGCCGGTACTCATCCTGCAGGAAATCCCCTGCTTTCCAGGATATCCTAGAGCCGACAGATTCCGTACCGGATAAAGTAGAGATATCAAAGGCATGAATCCGCTCCGGAATACGTTTTAGCCCCAAAATCTCCCTTAACTGCATAAGAGCCGCATCTACTTTTTTAGAAGAATGCCGTTTGAACGACATCAAAGCGTTCTCCTGTGCCATCACTAAAAGTTCAGCCCGTTTTCCGTTTTTTGGTGCGGCTTTTATCTGAACAGCTTCACCTCTGCGCTTCGAAAGCCAACCGGCAAGCAACTCTCCATCCGGATGCTCCATTGGAAGAAGTATCTCTTTAGGTACCGGCAAATCTTTGGTATAAAACTGGTCTATAGCCGAGGCAAGAACCTCGGCGTCGGTACCGTCTTGGCTGCCTTTCAGAAAAAAATCACGTCCGCCTGTCAACATCCCGGAACGAACAAATAATACCTGTATACTGAGTGCTGATTCTTCGCGGTAAAGAGCAAATACATCTATGCTCCCAAGGCCCGGGGATATAATCCGCTGTGACTGCCAGGCCTTTTCAATACGAGATATTCTATCACGCAACTTTATAGCTTCTTCAAAAGCCAGGTTTTCAGAAGCCGCAAACATTCTTTCTCGAAGTTGATCCAGAAGTTCCCGGCTATGTCCACGAAGAAACAACTTAACATCATTGACTATCTTCATATAGTCGTCACGACTAATTTTATCGGCGCAGGGACCGGAACATCGATTCATCTGGTACTTAACGCAAGGACGCATGGGTTTATCCAGTTTGTACTTGCATGTACGAATCGGAAATGTGCGGCGTATAAAGGCCATGGACTCCCACATACTTGCGGCTGGAACGTATGGTCCAAAATAGAGGGATCCGTCACGTTTTATACGCCGGACCACTTTCAAAGCCGGCCACTTTTCTTTTATTGTAAGAGATAGGTAAGGGTAGTTCTTGTCGTCCCTTAGAATTATATTGTAGGGGGGCTTGTGTCTTTTTATAAGGTTGGCTTCCAAAATAAATGCTTCAAGCTCAGATCCGGTCACCAGGTAATCGCAGCCGTCAGTCTCAAGAATCATCTTCCGCTTTCGAGGCTCAAGACCGGCTCCATGCCGGAAGTAAGACCTAACCCTGGCCCGCAGATTTTTGGCCTTTCCCACGTAAAGAACTCTTTGTTTTTTGTCTTTGAAAAGATATACTCCGGGTTCTAATGGAAGAGTTTCAGCAAGATTATTTTTAAATACCATATCAGCAAGTAATAAACTTTATTCAAAAAGTAGTAATAATATTATAATAGAGGCAATGACAAAATATAGCGAAGACTCTTCTGCCGCTAATCCTCCTGAGAGCCGACTTGTAGATCACTTTGGCAGGGTAATCAAATATGTCCGTCTTTCTGTTACAGACAAGTGTAACCTGCGATGTTTTTACTGTCTGCCAAAGGGCTTTGATGCTTTCAAACAAGAAGAAGGGCAGCTTACGTTCGACGAAATCGAGAGGGTAATCAGAGCCTTTGCTGAACTCGGCGTCAGGCTTGTGCGTATAACTGGAGGCGAGCCTCTACTGCGCGAAAATCTGGTACAACTGGCAGAAAAGCTGTCATCCCTGCCCGGAGTGGATGAACTTTCGGTCAGTACAAACGCCACCCTGTTGTCCAAGTATGCGGAAGACCTCAAGAGTGCCGGTATCAGCCGTATAAACGTCAGCCTGGACACCTTAAATCCAGAGCGATTCAGAGAAATTTCCGGCGGCAGGCTTGAATCCGTGCTCGATGGACTAATGGCGGCAAAGTCTGCGGGGTTCTCGCCCATCAAAGTAAATATTGTTGCATTAAAGGGAATCAACGATGACGAGTTCGTTGATATGGTCGAGTTTTGCCTGAAACACGGTTTTACTCTTCGTTTTATAGAAACCATGCCTATAGGCAACGCCTGCCGTCATCCAAGCAACCTCTATCTTAACCTTCAAGAGGTGAAAATCAAGCTGCTAAAACACTTTAATCTCGTTGAAACAGCAATGCCGGGCGGCGGAGGCCCGGCCCGTTATTTTAAGGTTGAAAACACAGAGATGTCTATAGGTTTTATTAACCCGATATCTCAGCATTTTTGCGAAACATGTAATCGTGTACGTTTATCTGCAAACGGCACGCTTTACCTTTGTCTTGGGCAACAGAACAGCTACGATCTGCTTCCTATTCTGAGACAGGGAGTCAGTGATGACGGGCTAAAGGAAGCTATCTTTGAAGCGCTTAAGCGTAAGCCTAAGCACCATGAATTCGGTGAAGACCACGGCCGGATTACACGGTTTATGTCAACAACAGGAGGATAAAATGAGTACTTCCGACATATCGCAACAGTCCATGCACTCGGTAGAGGAGGCTCTTGATTTACTGCTTTCCAATGTCCGGCCAATAACAGACATAGAATCCGTTCATACAATGCAGACGCTTGGCCGGGTTCTGGCAGAAGCCCGGTATTCCAGGATTAATGTTCCACCAGCTGACAATAGCGCTATGGATGGTTATGCAGTAGCGAGCCGGGACATCATGCCGGAAGCATCTGGAAAAAAGGAGATAAAACTGCCTGTATCACAGCGAATTACCGCAGGCCGGGCCGGAAACCCTCTCGTGCCTGGCACAGCGGCACGAATATTTACCGGTGCTCCAGTTCCCTTGGGAGCCGATACCGTAGTGATGCAGGAGTATTGCCGGTTGGATGAGGATGGTATGGTTACTATCCAGACACCGGTTACGCCCGGTGTTAATGTGAGATACGCCGGTGAAGACATAACAAAAGACGATCAAATTCTTGCAGCAGGAACAAAGATGGCCCCTCAGCATATGGGACTGGCAGCCTCAACAGGTCTTGAAGAGCTGCCGGTTTACAGACGTCTGCGTGTAGCTGTATTTTGTACAGGCAACGAACTAGTCGAGCCGGGTCAGCCTCTTAAATCTGGAGAAATCTACAACTCAAACAGATATACTCTGGTCGGTTTTCTGACAGCACTGGGCTGTGAAGTGGTAGACATCGGCATTGTCCGCGACGATCTCGAAACCACCCAGGAGGCGCTGCTTACCGCCGCAGAACAAGCAGATTTAATCATAACCAGCGGAGGAGTCTCTGTGGGAGATGAAGACTACGTAAAGATTGCAGTTAACCGGCTTGGACAGATCGAGATGTGGAAAATAGCTATCAAACCTGGTAAACCCCTGGCATTTGGAAACGTAAGGTCGATACCGATCATAGGCCTGCCCGGAAACCCTGTCTCCCTTTTCGTAACGTTCTGCCTTTTTGCACGGCCTTTTATTCTTAGGCTTCAGGGGATGAAAGATGTGAAACCTAAGTCGATTTCAGCGGTTGCGGACTTTGAGTGGCCGGCAGCCAACAAACGACGGCAGTTCCTGCGGGGCAAGCTAAACGGTGCAGGAAACGGCAACGCTACCATTAAGATTTATCCGCACCAGGGCTCTGGTGTGCTTACTTCAACCGGTTGGGCGGACGGACTGGCAGTTATCCCGGAAAACAGAGCAGTTAAGCGAGGTGATACTATGAACTTCCTTCCTTTTAGTGAACTACTGTCGTAAAATCCGATAAAAGAGATACAAAAACAGCTAAGTTAGCTTAGGAAAACGCTCAAAAAAACTCCAATAAAGAACGTGCTGAAAAAAAGTCGTATCTAAAAAGTCCTTATAATTTTTTCGGGGATCTATGTTTCATTTATTGACAAGACAGCAAAGGAGTTCCGGCAAAGCAAATAGAATGGACTTTAAAGCAGATGTCAAAAGTAAGCCCTGGCGAGGTTTTTAACTTTCTGGTAAAGGTAAAAGATACTGTTTCCGCGCTCACCTTGAGGGAAGGATCAAAAAGGTTTACTACTAAAAAGCAACAGGCAATGATAAAGCGACAGGAATACAGAATGCGGAAATATTAATTTTGTTGAGCATCGGCAGTATACTCGAGGCTTGCAACCTCATTGATACGGTTGTTGCCGTCTACCTTGATAATAGTAGGATGGTATTGTTTCAACTCATCATCTGTAAGATATTCGTAGCAAAAAATAATAACCTGATCTCCCGGAACACCCTTTCTGGCTGTAGGGCCGTTAAGGCATATTACGCCCGAACCCTCTTGACCTGGAATTACATACGTCTCAAACCTTTCTCCATTGTTGATATTGCTGACAAGAACCTGCTCATAGGGCAACATGCCTGCCCGCTTCATAAGAATAGGATCAATTGTTAGACTGCCTTCATACTCCAGCTCCGAAGCCGTAACAGTGGCACGATGAATTTTAGATCTAAGCATACATCTAAGCACAACTAACCTCTCTATTGCTCAATTATTTTGGGGACTTTATAGTATTTGCCTGTGCCTTCCGGAGCGTTTGACAACACTTTTTCACGTGAAAGCGAGCTGCCAACAACATCGTTTCGGAAAACATTTTTTAAATCGAACACATGTGAGGTCGGTTCCACTTTAGTGGTGTCAAGCTCATTCAATTTCTCCACATAGGACAAAATATCGCCTATCTGTGTAGTAAATTGCGTAAGCTCCTCATCGTCAAGCTTTAGTCTGGCCAGCATAGCCACATGCTCTATTTCACGTTTATTTATTTTCATGGCTGATTATAACTTAACTTGAGCGGTTTTACTGTTTGATCCTCAACCATTAGAATATGATCAGGCCGGACCGAACCAACCAAACTTAGGATCTTGGCAGAACTATTCACTACAAGCAGCTAAACTTATGCTTTAAATAACTTCCAAGTTGGCGAATTTCAAAGATAAACACTTAACGCCGACACTTGGAAAGTTCACAGTCACTTTGGCGGAATCACCCTGGCCGGCCAAGTCCCTGACAACACCGTTGCCCCATGTAATATGTTTTACCCTGACACCTACGGAAAAAGGCATCTGATCTCCTGTTTTTTTCTCTTGTTTCGGCGGAGTATGCAGATCAGCCGAGCCATTTGCTGATGAAGCATGCTTTACAGTGCAACAGAGATCCTCAGACAGATCCTGCAGAAAACGCGAAGGCTTCTGCATCTGGACCCTTGTATAGAACCTGCGTTTCGCAGCACCGGTAAGGTAAAGCACATCTTTTGCCCTGGTCATTCCCACATACAAAAGACGCCGTTCCTCCTCTATTCCCTTACCATTGTCCTGCTCAGGCGCATGCGAGTGTGGCAGAAGTCCTTCCTCCAGGCCTGCCATATAAACAACAGGAAACTCCAGGCCCTGGGCCTCGTAAACAGTCATAAGGGAGACAGCATCCGCGTTTTTAACCTCGTTACATTCGCAAAAGAGAGAAACATGGTCAAGAAACTCATACAGATTTCGCCCCGAAGCTTCTTCTATCAACCGGTTTATATTTTTAATCCGCACATCCGGTTCCTTCTCCTCTGAAAGCCACTTCATATAACCTGTTTTATTCAGCATAACATCAATAACCTTGCCGGCATCATTATAGGATTTTCCGGTACGGATAATAAGGTCGAGAAGTTTCTTCACCTTGCTCTGAGACTTCTTGGAACTGGAGGTTTTCCTAAAGGCCTCAAACAGACTGACACCATCTTTTCTGGCGTTATCAATCGTCTTTGTCAATGTGGTTTCTCCAATTCCCCTTGACGGACTGTTTATAATCCTTCCAAGGCTCAAGGAATCATTCGGATTCATAACCACCTTGGCATAGGCAATTGCGTCCTTCACCTCGGATTTCAGATAAAGAGGGCAGACAGCATGTACATAATAGGGAATTCCTTCATCACGCAAAGCCTTTTCGATCGGCCGAAGCTGCGCGCTCATTCTGTAAAGCAGGCCAAAATCCTTATAAGCATAGCTTCCTCTGAGGAAAAGTTCTCTGACTGTCTGTGCTATGTAAGAAGCCTCGTCAGCCTCTGTTCCTCCACAAAAATACTGTGGCTTACGTTTTATCGATTTCCGTTCACTTTTCAACTTCTTTTTATAGCGTCCCGGGCTGCCTTCTATTACAGCCCCGGCAGCATTAAGTATACATGGTGTGCACCTGTAGCTCTGTTCAAAGTGAATTACGCTGATATTGTTGAAATCTTCTTTAAAACGGCTTATATGTTCCACTTTAGAACCTTTGAAACCGAATATCCCCTGATCGTCATCCGCAGTAATGAAGACATTACCGCTTTCTTTGCCAAGAAGCCTGACAAAACTGTACTGTGCCGGGTTTATATCCTGGAAATCGTCAACCATAATCTGACTGACTCTGTTTTGCCATTTACTCAATATGGATTTGTGTTCCTGAAAAAGATTTACAGTGTACATAACGAGGTCATCGTGATCCAGACAGTTGTTCTTCCGGAGCTCGGTCTGATAACGCATATAAACCTTGGCCAGTTTTTCTTCAAAACCAAAACCTCCACCCTTGCCTAGGAATTCCTCATGTCCTATCATCTCGGCCTTAAGGTTGCTGATACGTGACGCTATGCCTCTAAAAAGAGCCTCGTGGATCTTAAATTCTTTAAGGATCGACCTTATTAAGCCAAAGCGGTCTTCCTCGCCGTACACAATAAAATTCCGGCCAAAGCCCAGCTTTTGAGCTTCCTCTCTTAAGATACGGCAGCATATTGTCTGAAATGTATCTATGTTGACACTACTACCAAAATCATTATCACCCGAATAATCACTACCCGACAGAGCACATATCCTGTTCTTAATCTCGAAAGCGGCTCTCGGACCAAGTGTCAAGACAAGCACTTCCTCCGGCCGCATCTTCTTCGATCTCACAAGGTATAGATACCGGCAAGCAACAACTTCCGTTTTCCCGCTGCCAGGCCCGGACAGGATCATGGCAGGCCCGTTAAGGTGTGTCAACGCCTCAATCTGCTTCTTGTTATGTCCCTCCAACATCTTCTGCTTCAAACCGTAAGTTCCTTCCACTTTTTTATGCATTTACGTTCAATTTTAAGCCTTTGCTCCTTACTCTACAGTAACGCTTTTTGCAAGGTTTCTCGGCTGATCCACATCGCAACCCCTTAAGACGGCTATATGGTACGCGATCAACTGAAGAGGTAAGGAAAAAAGCAGCGGCGCAAGAAGAGGATGAGTATTTGGAACCAGAAACACGTCCTGGTCTTCCCTGCAGAGATTCTTCCCGTCTTCAACACCAATCGCGATCACCCTGCCGCCACGGCTTTTGGCCTCTTCTATATTAGCAAGAATCTTCCCGGAAGCGCCATCTCCCGGCACGATAGCCACCACAGGCAGTTCATCATCAATCAAAGCTATAGGACCATGCTTCATTTCTCCAGCCGGATATCCCTCAGCATGTATGTAAGAAATTTCCTTCAACTTCAGCGCGCCCTCAAGCGCAATAGGATAGTTTATCCCCCGTGCCAGATACAGAAAATCAGTGGCCTTAGCGTACCGTTTGGACATCTCAGCTATATCGGATTCCCGCTGCAGGATGCCTTCCATTAAGTGCGGAATGGAAATAAGGCCGCTCAGGATCTCCCGGGTCTCGTCACTGGAGCAGGCCCCCTTGGCCCGTCCGATAGCAAGAGCCAGCAGGTACAAAGCGGCAAGCTGCGAAGTGAACGCCTTTGTGGAAGCTACACCTATTTCCGGTCCCGCATGAGTATAGATAACAGCATCGGCCTCTCTCGAAGAGCTGCTCCCCACGACATTACAGATGCTTAAGACTTTGGCTCCGCGGCGCCTGGCCTCCTTTTGAGCTGCTAAGGTGTCAGCGGTTTCGCCGGACTGAGTGATTGCTACGAAAATATCCCCCGGACCTATGATCGGGTTCCGGTACCGGAATTCCGAGGCGATATCGGTCTCGGTAGTCGTCCTGGAAATGGTTTCGATCAAGTACTTACCTATAAGGCCGGCATGCCAGGAAGTACCGCAAGCCACAAGAAAAACCTTTTTAACTCCGGCAAGATCCTCGCGCGAAAACCCTATTTCTTCGTAGTTTATATCGCCGGCTTCGAGCGAAAACCTGCCCCTGATAGTATCCATGACCGTGCGCGGCTGCTCAAAGATCTCCTTAAGCATAAAGTGACGGTAGCCACCTTTTTCCGCCATTGCAGGGCTCCACGTGATTTTTTCGACCTCTGCATCAACCGGCTGCCCCTCGAAATCGGTGACACTAACACCGTGAGGCGTAAGCACCGCAATCTGGCGATCTCTCATAATTATCACATCACGCGTGTGACTAAGAAGCGCAGGTATATCCGAGGCAACAAGATACTCCCCCTCTCCCAGGCCCAAAACTAACGGGCTTTCCTTTTTGGCTGCCACAAGCTTATCAGGCTCATATTCACTTATAACACCTATAGCAAACGATCCTTCGGCCTCGGTTAATGCCTGCTTTACAGCCTCTTCAAGAGGCACTTCTCCTTTACAGTGGAACGCTATTAAGGCGCAAAGCACCTCGGAATCGGTGTCGGAGTTAAAGCTAAAACCATGTTTTTTTAAACGCTGCTTAAGCTCCATATAGTTTTCGACGATTCCGTTGTGAACAACAGCCACGCCTTGTATCCGGTGAGGATGCGCATTTTCCGTCGTAGGTCCACCGTGAGTAGCCCATCTTGTGTGACCGAGCCCTATGTTGCTTGATATACTCTCTCCATCGATCAGAGACTCAAGATCACGTATCTTGCCGGCGCACCTGCGAACCTCAAGACCACTTGGACAAGGAAAAACTATCCCGGCCGAGTCATACCCGCGGTACTCCAGGCGTTTTAGACCATCAACCAATATCGAAACAGCGTTATGGGTTCCTATGTAGCCTATAATTCCACACATAATATCTTTATTAGTTTAACCGGTTAGTAAGAAAGAATTAAAATTCAGACTATTTTTTTTTCTTAGCCCATCCCTTGATATTTCTCTGTCTGGTACGGCTTAAGGCCAGGGACCATGGCGGCACATCGGATGTTACTGTTGAGCCGGCCCCCACATAAGCTCCTTTTCCTATACGCACAGGAGCTATAAGCTGAGTGTCGCTGCCTATAAATGCGGCTTCGCCGATAGCTGTCCGGTGTTTGTTTGTCCCGTCATAGTTACACGTAATAGTCCCGGCTCCAATATTTACATCTTTACCGACGGATGCATCACCCAAATAACTTAAATGCATCGCTTTAGCTCCGCTTTCAAGCACTGTTTTTTTAAGTTCAACAAAATTTCCGACCTTTACATTGCTTTTTAAAATGCTTCCGGGTCTAATATGGGCAAACGGTCCCACCAGGCATCCATCGCCTATTTTGCTTTCTTCTACAAGGGATGAGTCCTTTATCACCACGTCCTTACCAACTGTGGCGTTGAGAAGTCTGACTCCGGGAAACAATGTGCATCCATCGCCTATGCGGCAGGAGCCCTCTATAGTGACATTTGGATAGATAATCGTATCCCGGCCGATTTTCACACCAGGATGGATAAAGGTGCTTTCCGGATGCATGACGCTAACACCCGAGTCCATCAGCCCGGAAATAGTCCTCCACCTTAAAACTCCAGCGGCTTCGGCCAATTCCCGACGACTGTTAACTCCCATAAGGTCCACTTGGCTAACCATGCAACCTTCAACCTTGAGTCCGGCCTTTGCAGCCAGAGCAACAATATCCGTCAAATAATACTCGCCGGCTGCGTTCTTGGGACGAATCTTATCAAGAAGCGGTAGAACCTCAGACTCCATAAGATAGATTCCTCCGTTCACTTCCCTGATAAGACGCTGCTGGGCAGAGGCGTCTTTGTTTTCAACTATACCGGTTATGCGGCCTTGTTTGTTTCGAAGAATTCGGCCATAAGAGCCGGGGGTATCTGTTACAAAGGTTCCTATTGTGAGAGAATTCTTCGAAGCTCCTTTTCTGTGGGACAGGAACAGGGACTGAAGGGTTTCTTTCCTTACAAGTGGCATATCCCCATTTACTACTAGCACAGTGCCGCAGAAACTCCCGAGCGCGGCAAGCCCGGTCTTAAAAGCATCAGCAGTACCCTCCATCGCCTTCTGCCTTGCAAAAACAAGATCCGGCTGTCCATTAAAGGCAGCCTCAACAAGATCTCCCTGATGACCGGTTACAACAGAAATTTTTGCCGGCTTAAGCGTACGCAGTGCAGCTAACGGATACGTCAGCATAGGCAGACCGAGAATGGGATGCAACACCTTGGCAGTCCCGGATCGCATCCGGGTGCCAAGCCCTGCAGCCAGAACAACACCCGCAAATTGTTTCATGGCTTGAAATGCACGCAGGCCGTAAATTCTACGGTGACACGCCGGAGTTGAAAGAGTAAGCCTGTGAAATTCATTGGTGAAGTTTATTTTATAACGAAAGCGCGTGAAAAAGCACGCACCCGGCGGAACGTTACCGCCTCTTACCTGCTATGACCTGTCATAGACGTCGTCAAAACGGACAATATCGTCCTCGCCAAGATAGTCGCCGTTTTGAACCTCAATAACATGCAAAGGAACTTTCCCCGGGTTTTCCAAACGGTGATGCGTGGACATAGGTATAAAGGTGGATTCGTTTGGATGAATATCAATAATCTCGTCACCCCTGGTAACCCTGGCGGTACCTGCGACCACAACCCAGTGCTCACTCCGGTGATGATGCATCTGCAAGCTAAGCTTGGCGCCCGGCAGAACCATGATCCTCTTGATCTTATACCTGGGTCCCTTTTCCAGGATAGTATAAGAACCCCATGGCCTCTCTACAGTCAGGTGAGTCACATGTTCTTCCGCATCCCGCTCACGAAGAAGGTCGACAACCTTCTTGACATCTTGTGAACGCTCTTTGGGGCAAACCAAAACCGCATCCGGGGTTTCGACAACAACCATGTCCTGAAGACCTACCGTGGCCACCAGTCTTTTACCGGCAATCACAGATGTATTGGATGAATCCAGGTCAATCACATTTCCCTGAAAAATGTTTCCACGGGGGTCTTTACTTAGAACCTCATCCAGCGCACTCCAGCTTCCTACATCCGACCACCCAAAATCCACTGGAAGAACCACAGACCGGTCTGTCTTCTCCATAATTGCGTAGTCTATCGATATAGACGGCATTGCAGAATACTGCTGGTCTGTTACAATATCCTGTGCAAGAACTTCCGGGATCTCCGGCTGAAACTTTTCAAGCTCTTCCATTATTGTTTTGGCTTTCCAGCAAAAGATACCGCTGTTCCAGAAGTAGTTACCCTCAGCCAGGTATTGCTCTGCCGTTGCTTGGTCGGGTTTTTCGGTAAAACGCGCCACCTTCAGAACACCGCCTTCAACTTTTTCGCCACCATGTATATAGCCGTAACCGGTTTCAGGGCTGGAAGGCTTAATTCCAAATGTAACAAGAAAATCACGCTCGGCGATTTTATATGCAACATCAACAGCCTTCCTGAATCCCTCCTTATTTTTGATGAAGTGATCAGCAGGCATAACGAGCATTATTGCATCAGGATCACTTTTTAGAATTGTAGAAGCGGCAAGTCCTATTGCAGGAGCAGTGTTACGCGGAGCAGGCTCTTCAATAATCCGGACTTTTTTAAAGTTCAGCATCTTTACGACCGCCGCCTGCGCACGTGTGGTTACAATCATGACATCTCCAACTGCCGTAATACCCTCGGCCCTTGCAAGTGTCTCCTCTAACATTGTGTTATCGGAAAGCAGCCTCAACAGCTGTTTTGGGGATTCCTCACGGCTCATCGGCCAGAAACGGGTTCCGCTTCCTCCGGCCAGTATTACTGCAAAAAGTTTTGCGCTCACTAGTTTTTAGACCTATTAAAATTTAAAACATTGTACGAACAGTTAGGTGAAACAGGTTGGACTTATTTTTATCACTGCTTTTATGTTCCACGTCAAGAAGAGCTGTCAAGCCGACCTTGAGATTCTCCATAGGAAAATACCAGATGGAAGCTCCTAGGTTCTGATCATCATCGCTCGCTGAAAGATTATCATCATCATAACCCAGTTTTTCATAACGAAGGGTTGCATAATATTTATTATCAGTCCCAAACAGGTATGCCGCCTGCGCAAAGTATGCCTCAAATTTTTGTTCTTGGCTGGTAGTTGCAAGTGTCCAGTTATCATCATTTCCAAAGGTGTAAGCAGCAATAAGGTCCAGAGGGCCAGACCTTAAAACTCCTTGAAGGGAGTATCGGGTAAAAGCATTTTTGGGTAAATCTACATTGGGGATGGCCGTACCGGTTGTGTCTATACCTCTCATGGCAAAAAATCCTATGGCGCTGCCCTCAAAAGCCCCCCCGGTAGCTTCCACCCGGCCACCGGCCCAGTAATTAACTTCTTTATTGACGTCATCCTTACCTGCTTTATCTCCAGGGCTTACACCTGCAAAATAAACCACAGGGCCCTGGTAGCCATAAAATGAAATAGCCGGCCGTGCACCTGCCAGCCCTACAGAGTCTTCAGCAATGGTATTACCGGATGAATCTTGACCAGCTCCCCCTGACGACTTGGGGCCCCAGGCAAGAGACTCTTTATCCGTCATCACACGCAGGCGTCCTGATGCAGGCATCCACTCCATGGGTGCCTGCTGACCTATTACAATATTGGCGGTTCCCTGCTGACCAAAAAGATTGTGGAAACCCAGTTTATACCAACTAAAATGCGACTTCCCATTATCATCAATCTCGTTCTCGATAAAAATAGATGTATTTTTATATATGCTGCCTGCAACAAAAAATTGCACCCAGTTTGTCTGACCAAAGGTAACGCGGTCCTCCGGGCTGCCGCCCTCGTATATAGCATTTGTTTGAAATTCCACCGGCCGCAGATTAAGACGAATACCAAAGAGGTTTTTTAATTCATCCAGGACCAACCTGGAAGATATAAGATCCTTTTTCTCGTCTCCATCCTGATCGAATTGGTAACCATCCCGCATGAATTTTTCTCCCATATAGGTGAGGCGCGGAAAAGCTGTATGACAAACTTTGCAGGAGATCTCATATTTTTTCGCCCATTGAGATGTAGCATTTGCATTTCCGGATAACATGACAAATATGGCCGTAAAAACCAGCAGGGGAAAAACGCTCCTTGTAAATATCTGTTTCATGAATAGTTTCTCCTTAACAATAAAAAAGTTGTTTTTATAATTTAGACGCCGTCCACCTTGGTAACGGAATATATCAATCCGACTTGCCTTTGGTCAAGCTTTTTTAGACAAATCACTTTTACCCTTAAAAGATTTTTTAAAAAATAATTCTTGCGAATCTATAAAATATTTTATATAATTTTGACAATTATGAATTTGGCTGGAGAAAAAGAACTAATCTGTGCCTGCCAAGTCCTTTTCGGCTATAATCTGAATGTCGGACCTGATTTCCTTAAGTATCTTCAACCTTCAGGTGTGAAAAAAGCATACCGCAAACGCGCCCGCGAAACCCACCCAGACATGGTAGCGGCCAGAAGTAAAACCCATAACATCAATGCCACCTCGTTTCTTGAGGTTCAGAAAGCTTACGAAAACCTCTCCAGATACCTGACCGCCAGGCAGGTGGAATCGCAGTCTGCCGCAACCTTACGCAATAAAGCCAACAGACATAACCGCTTCGGTGATAATAACCGATTTAACAACACAAAACCCCGCCACCGAAAAAATTACGGACAGACAACCGGAAATACATTTACAAAAGAGCAGTCAAACCAAAGCAGAAACAGTTACCCTTTCAGAGACGGCGGAACTAAATCAGAAAACAGTCACCGCAGCCAGTTGCCGAAACACAAATTACTACTGGGACAATTTCTATATCATTCCGGAGTGATCAGCTGGAGAATGATGATTAAATCCCTTGGATGGCAGATGACACAAAGGCCAAAAATTGGAGAAATAGCCGGACATCTGGGCTGGCTGAACGATAAAGATATTAAACGCATTACCGGCAACCGCCGGGCCCTGGAGCTTTTCGGCAACATCGCCGTAAAACTCGGCCTGCTCAATGAATTCCAGGTAAAAGTGCTTCTTAAAATACAAAGGCGCAGGCAGAGACGCCTAGGGGATTATTTCGTGAACAACGGTGTTCTTACTGCAAAAGAGCTGGAAAATCTGGTTAAAAAATGTACTGAACATAATTCTAAATTTGCCCCAAATTGAGCGATCTTGTCGCTTTAATTTATCTGCACAAAGTCTTTTGTGCGCAGAGATTTTCTAAACTAAAAAACCCTGCCACACCTTCCAGGCCTGTCCACATTCTTTTAAAACACTGGCGTTAGGATCTTTAGCAGATCGGATCAGATTCGCAACCGATAGCTCAACTTGGGCCTAAAGCAAAAAATAGTTTAATTTTCCTCTTCGCCAACCAGCTCAGCTGTTGTCGAAATGCGGGTATTATTAGTACCCTCCGGCACCCAATGAAGATATATAGGTTTCTCATGCCGCAACATATCAATAAGCTCTGGAAGTACCGAACGCCTGTAGTAAAGCGCATAACGGCCATTACTGTACTGCCTAGCTTCTGGCAGAGGCTGTGAGTCACTCCTGAAATATACGTATGCAATATGGGCGCCGGTAGAATCATACAAGAATAAAGTAGGCGTTGCGTCCTCCCTTGAAGAAAACAGGTAATATAAGTACTTTTTAATCTCGATGCTTTGTGCCATGGTTATGCTACCTCCAGTTGTGATTGATATATAAAGCGAAGCTTTAAATGCGTTAACCGATCAAAATTTACACTATTTACCCTAACAGTTTGAACCCCACGAATCTTCGCGGCATATTATTCAATCTTAGTTATAACCCGATACCGTTTCAATATTGGTAGTATATCATATTGGAAATTTCAGAATTTTAGGGGACGCTGTTGTCTAATTTAACTTGTTCTGATAGAATTGTATTTAATCACACGATTAATGGAGGATACGCATGCCCCGACAGGCCAGACCTGATGCCCCTGGTACACTGCATCACATAATAATCCGGGGGGACAGAAAAGAAGAAAATTGTAGATGACCATCATGACCGGGATGGGTTCATCACCCGTTTTGGCACATTGTCATCAGAGACAAAGGCATCCATTTACGCCTGGTCACTAATCCTAAAATAAGCGAGTTATATTTATGACTTTGATTTTGCCGGATTCAGCGTAAGATGTATACAAAAACCCAGCAACTGATAGTCATTTAGCTAGACTTTGGATTCGCATTTCACACTAAAAGAGCATTCTCATTTTTTCACCTTCTCAGTAAGCAAAAAGATAGCTAAAACATCCATAACAAGACATAAGCTGTTCGGAAAACTCTCGTCATTGCGGCGCAACTCTATATCCTCAAGACGAATTCCTCCTACAAGTACGTTATAGGCAATATTCAGTACGTAATCAGATTCATGATAAGGTACATGCCTTCTATTAAGACAAAAAAATATATTCCTCCACCAGATCATCCCTGGAAGAATTATAAGTCAGCTATAAAAAATAAAGAGTTGAGGGTTCAAACATAAAAACAGGATATTTCTATTTTGGTAAGAATAGGATATTTCTATTTTGGTTTGACAAACATCATCTTTTCTTCTTGACTCACGGTGTAATGTATGCTATTTTGAACTGCACAAACGGAAAAAGGATACATAATGGCAATTTCACCAAAACTGAGGCTGACCCCTTAGTTGTCTTATTTGATCCGTTTTCACTGAGATAGAGTCATCCATGTTCGCTTTCTTTATGTGCGGACTTGTGCCGGCGGCATGGCGGATGGGAGGGAGGAGGAGACCGTGGTCATCAACGCGTGTCAACAACCTGCTCCACAATACAATGTCGGTCAGATAGGGGGTAGCATAATGCGTATCGTCAGTATTTTATCACTCGGACTGCTGTTCATTCTGGGCGCTCAGCCTGCGCTTGCTTCCAGCGAGGAGGATGAAATGGCCGAAATGCAGAGGCAGCTGAATTCTGAGGTCATGTCGCAACCTTTTTATGCAGAACAGAAGGAAAAGGTGGAGGCCTACATAAAAGAGGCGATACAGCAGAACCTTAAGCCGGAAATCTACAAGGGGCCCCACTGGAAACCGGGTTACACATGTCGTGACATGTTGCGCTACTCCTGGAAGGAATACCGTAACTGCATGTATTACTACCGTCACTACGGACGCTATTACCCCTATTGATTTGCAGTGAAATGGCGGCCGTCCACTCTGTAACTATATAGCTGCGCATACATAAAATTAAAGCGACAATTTTCTTGACACATGATGCGATGTATGCTAGCCTGGACTTCACTAAACTGGCAAAGATAGGTCATGACAGTTTTACTGTAACTGAGGCTGTAATTTTTATAGCCCCAAAAAAGCAGATTCTTATCATTTTAATAGGGAGGTACAAGGAAAGGAAATGGAGATGAAG
>Ga0256830_1000680_pt1 | contig 25653 bp, 21 predicted proteins | sample 128326metaG_FD_190537 | JGI IMG/M metagenome (GOLD analysis project Ga0256830, IMG submission 190537) | Hydrothermal vent microbial communities from Lau Basin, Pacific Ocean - 128-326 | ecosystem: Environmental > Aquatic > Marine > Hydrothermal vents | place: Pacific Ocean: Lau Basin | collected... | reverse complement strand
GGCCAGCTCCTGGTCGGCCGCGGCGGCCTCCCGGGCCAGCAACTCGAGCTGCAGTTTCAGATAGAGCAATGCCTGCCCGGTCTCGTCGTGCAGCTCGCGGCTGATGCGGCGCCGCTCCATCTCCTCGACGTGGAGCATGTGTTCGGCCAGGGCGCGGATCTTCTCCTCGCGCGCCGCCAGGTCTTCGATGAGCCGGGTGCGCTCGGCCGCCGCCATGCACCGTTCGGCCGCCGCCTCGAGCAGCTCCACTTCGCGAGGCAGCCAGTCATAGCGTTTGGTGAAGGCGAACTGGATCACTCCGGCGACGTTGCCTTCCGACAGCAGAGGAACCGACCAGAGCGTCCGGTAACGGCCCGGCCACTTGGGCTCCAGCGACAGCGCCGCGTGGCGTCCCTCCAACTCCACGCATCGCGGCCGGCCCAGCCGGCGCCGCATCTGGGGGGAGGCCGGGATCCGCACCGGTCGGCGCCCCCGTAGCGGGCGGCTCGAGCGCCCGTCGCCGGCCCGGGCGCGCAAGACCCACTCGCCGGTCTCCGCGTCGAGCAGATAGAGGCGGGCCCGCCGGGCGCCGGAGAAGCGCTTCAGCACCGCCAGGAAGCCGGCCAGCAGTTCCTCGAGGCCCGGGGCCTCCAGCTCCACCCGGGAAAGCTCGTAGAAGGTCTGCGCCTCGGCCTCGCGGACGTGGTAGAAGGCCTTGTTCAACGTGAGAACCACGGAGAACTGCAACTGCTGGCGGACCCACTCGAAGTTGCGCCGCTCCTGCGGGCCGAGTCCGGCGAAGACCGGCGCCAGCAGGCGGTCGTACTCGCCCAGCGCCGCCACGATGTCGCTGGGCGGCACGTTGAGCTTGGCCAGCCGCCGGCCGTGGTAGCCGACCTCCTCAATCAGATCGGCGATGCGGCCCGATCGGGCGAGGATCCGCGCGGCCGCCCCGAGCGTCACCGCTGAAAGGGCGTTGCGCTGAGCCGGGGAGAAGCCGAGCTGTTTCAGGCGGGCGGCGAACCGGCGGCCCACGGGATTCGCCTGCGGCTGCAAGAAACGAGCGAAACGCCGCAGCTCCTGCTTCAGGCGGCTGCTGAGTAGATCGGCGGCGTCGGCCAAGGCGGGGCTGGTGGTCGTCGGCGCCACATACCCTCCATCGGCCGGGGGCGAAGCCCGCTTTAGCGGCGCGACGGGCGGCTGCGGCGGCCCATCGGAAGGCCCCCGAGCCGCGCCTATTCGCCGGCGTGGCGCCGGATGAGCGCAGCGATTTCCGGAAAGCCTTCAGCCTCGGCGATCTCGGCCGCCGTGCGCCCTTCTTTGTCGGCGACCGCCGGATCGGCGCCGCGCTCGAGCAACACGGCGGCGGCCTCGAGCTTGCCCCAGGCGGCGGCGCGGATCAGCGGCGTAGCGCCGGTTTCGCGCTCCTGCGCATCGACTCTGGCGCCGTGATCGAGCAGCAGGCGGATGAGGCGCGGGTTGCCGCCCACGACGGCGTCGTGCAGCGGGGTGGCGCCGGTCTCGGCTTCGGCATTGGGGTCGGCGCCGTGTTCGAGCAAGAGAGCGGCCACCTCCAGGTGTCCCTTGAGCGCCGCCTCGTGAAGCAGCGTGGCCCCGCCGGGCGGGCGATCGCCGGCCGAGACGCCGTGATCAAGCAGCAGCTCGACGATCCCGGCCTCGCCGCGGAGTACCGCCTCGCGCAGCAGCGACCCGGCCCGGGCGGCGTCGGCGAACTTCGCTCCGTGCTCGAGCAGCGCCGCTGCCGCTTCACGGCGGCGGAACCGCAGGGCCATGGCGAGCGGTGAGACGCCGCCGTTGTCACGGACGTCGAGCCGGGCTCCGGCCTCGAGCAGCGACGCGACGACGTCCACGTGGCCCTTGGCGGCGGCGTGGTGCAGCGGCGTCATCCCGGCGCCGTCGGGCGCATTGGGATCGGCCCCGCGCTCGAGCAGCAGGCGGACCGTCTCGGCATGGCCGCGGCGGCAGGCGTGGTGCAGCGGCGTCGCCCCGCCCCCGTCCCGCACGTCCGCGGGAGCTCCCCGCTCGATCAGGGCCCGGACGATCGCCGCGTAGCCCCGGCCGGCGGCCATGTGAAGCGCCGTCGCGCCGCCCCGGGCCCGGGCGTCGATTCGGGCTCCGGCCTCGAGCAGCCGCTCGGCGAGGCGGCGGTGGCCGGTAATGACGGCGTAGTGCAGGGGCGTCGAGCCACCTTCGGCGTGCGGCGCGTTCGGGTCGGCGCCGTGGCGCAGCAACAGCTCCGCCAGCGCCAGGTTGCCGTCCCAGGCGGCGTCGTGCAGCGGCGTTTCCCCGAGCGGCCCGCGGGCGTTGACGTCGGCTCCGGCGGCGATCAGCTCCCGGACGCGGGCGATGTCGCCGGCCCGGGCGGCGCGGTTGAGCTCCTGGGCGGCGGCGGGGACGAACCACAGCAACAAGAGCAGCGCCAGCGCCATATTCCCAGCCTACACCAGCCCTCCCCGGCGTCCGGAAGCCGCGGCCGAACGAGAAAAAGGCCGGCCCGCTGGGGCCGGCCCCGAAGCTCCTGCGGCCTCTCTCGCGGATCAGCGCTTCTCCATCGGCACCCATTCGCGGCCGCGCTCGCCCAGGTAGATCTGCCGCGGCCGGCCGATGCGCTGCTCCTTGTCGAGCAGCATCTCCTGCCATTGCGCCAGCCAGCCGGCGGTCCGGCCGATGGCGAACAGCACGGGGAACATCTCAACGGGGAAGCCCATAGCCTGATAAATGATGCCGCTGTAGAAATCGACGTTCGGGTAGAGCTTCCGCTTGACGAAGTACTCGTCCTCGAGGGCGATGCGCTCGAGCTCGATCGCGATGTCGAGCAGCGGGTTCTTGCCGGTGACCTCGAAGACCTCGTCGGCGGTCCGCTTGATGATCCTCGCCCGCGGATCGTAGTTCTTGTAGACGCGATGGCCGAAGCCCATCAGGCGGAACTCGCCCTTCTTGACCCGCTCGATGTAGGCCGGGATGTTGTCCTTGGAGCCGATCTCGTTGAGCATCCGCAGCACCGCCTCGTTGGCGCCGCCGTGCAGGGGGCCGTAGAGAGCCGCCGAGGCCGCCGCCAGGGCGCAGTAGGGGTCGGCGTGGGAGCTGCCCACCAGGCGCATGGTGCTGGTCGAGCAGTTCTGCTCGTGATCGGCGTGAAGGATGAAGAGGATGTCGAGCGCCCGCTCGAGCACGGGGTTGGGCTCGTAGCGCGCCTCGTTGCGCATGAAGAGCATGCGCAGGAAGTTGCCGGCGTAGGAGAGCTCGGGGTCCGGCTGCACGTAGGGCAGCCCCTGCGAGCGCCGGTAGGCGTAGGCGGCGATGATGGGGACCTTGGCGATCAGCCGGTGGATGTTGCGCCGGCGGACCTCGGGATCATGGATCTGCTTGGCTTCCGGATAGAACGTGGACAGAGCCGCCACGCCGCTGACGAAGACGCCCATCGGGTGGGCGTCGTAGCGGAACCCGTTGACGATCGCCTTGAAGTTCTCGTGCAGGTACATGTGCTCGGTGACGGCCGCCGTCCACCGGTCGAGCTGCTCCCGGTTCGGCAGGGCGCCTTCGATGAGCAGGTGGGCGGTCTCGAGGAAGGTGCCGTTCTCGGCCACCTGTTCGATCGGGTATCCCCGGTACTCGAGGATGCCTTTGGCGCCGTCGATGAAGGTGATCGTGCTCTTGCAGGACGCCGTGTTGACGTAGCCCGGGTCGTAGCTCATCAGCCCGAAATCGTCGTCCTGGACCTTGATCTGGCGCAGCTCGATGGCGCGAATCGTCTCGTGTTCGACAGCAAGCTCGTAGTTCTTACCGGTTCGGTTGTCGGTGATGGTCAGCGTTTGGTTGGACATTCGGCCTCCTGGTGTTACGGATGCAATTGTCTCGTTTCTGTCACATGCCCCGGTCCGCCCGGGCGGGGGCCGGCAGCAGCTTCTCGATTTCCGCCTCGAGCACGGAGCGGTCGCGGACCCCGTCGTCGCCGGGAGCGAAGTGCTTCCGGATCATACCCTCGGCGTCGATGAGAAACAGGTGGGGGACGTGGATCCTCGGCCGTTTCGGATCCGGCAGCAAGTAGGAGCCCACCATCTGGCCGCAATCGAACAGGATGGGGCTCGTCACTCCGTGTTCCTGCTTGAAGGCCTGAACGCTGGCGCGATTGTCGGGGGGATTCACTACCGACAGAACGGCGATACGGTCCCCGTATTTCTGCTTCAGCTCCTCCAGAGTGCCGGCGAGCTTCTTGCAGATCGGGCACCGGGTAAGCATGATTTCGAGGATCACGACCTTGCCCCGGTAATCGGCCAGATCGTGGTACTTCATGTTCTCGTCCGGCAGAGCGAAGCCGGGGGCTCTCCGGACGCCGGCTCCCTCGGCGAGCACCGGCGCTAGCGTTCCCACCGCGAGCAACCAGAGGCTGGCGACAGCAGCAAGTTGCATTTTTCTACAGTATCACGGCCCCGGGTTCGTCTCAGGAAGCAGGGGGCGGGCCGCGCGCCCGGGCCTCGGGCTAGCTTCGCCGGCTCCAGAGGTGGAACCACTTGCGGCGCCGCGGCGGATCGGCGGCCTTTCCACCCTCGAGGGCGTCGCCGCTCAGGGTGGCCCGGGGATTGGTGACGAAGAGCCGCTCGGCCCAGCTCTCTCCGTAGCGCCGGGCGATCAAGTCGTAGACGCCGGCCATGTCGGGCGTGCGGTCTTCGGGATCGTGGGCGTCGCTGGCGATGAAGTGCACCAGCCCGTCCTCGAGCAGCTGCTCGCTGAACTTCCGCGCGGCGCGGCCGAAGCGGCCGGTGAACGAGAGCGCGGTGACCTGCAAGAGGACGCCGCGGCCCACCCACTCCTCCAGTTCCTTGAGCCGGTGATGCAGGAGCCAGTTGCGCTCCGGGTGCGTGATGATCGGAATCATCCCGGCGGCCATCAGGGTATCGAAGATCTCGGCGCTGTTCTTGAAGATCAGCAGGTCGGAGAACTCGACGAGCAGATAGCGCCGGTTGTTGATGGTGTACTTGGAGGGGTTGGCGATCGCATCCTGGATGTTGTCGTAGGAGAGGTGGAAATCGCAGCCCCAGTGAATGCGCGGACCGCGCTCGGCCTTCCGGGTCAACTGCTCGATCTTGCGCCGGACCGTTTCGGGCTCGAACCGATAGTCGGGGCTGGCGTGCGGGGTCGCGACGATATCGGTGGTGCCCGAATCGGCGGCGATGCGCAGCATCTCGAGACTGGCTTTCAGGGTCGGGGCCCCGTCGTCCAGTCCCGGAAGTATGTGGCTGTGGATATCGACCATCGGCCGGAGCCGGCCCGCCGGCCGCCACGGCGGCGCCTCAGATGAACATCTCCTCGTCTGTGGTCGCCTCCGAAACGTTCGGCCGGCCGCCCCGGAAGAAGTAGTCCAGGGCCGTCCGGATCCCGGAAATCATGCCGCTGACCTGCCGCACCGGCGCGACGACGCCCTTGTTGAGCAGCATGACCGTCTCGTGCACCCGGCTGACCGAATCGTCGAGGACGAGCTCGACCCGGTCGAGCTGCGCCCGCGCCCGCTCGGTGAGTTCCGTCAGGAATGCGTCGGTCCGCTTCACCTGGGTTCTGGTGGTATCGAGGATCTCCGCCGTCTTGGCGGTGATATCGGAGATCTGCCGCCGGGTGACTTCCAGCGTCTCGCCCGCCGACGCCAGCACCTCCTCGGCCCGCGGAGACAACTCGTCGAGGCGTTCCTTCATCTGCCGCGCCTGGCGGGCGACCAGCATCGCCGCGACGGCCTGCACCGCCAGCGCCACCGCCCCGATGCCGATGGCCGCGACCATCAAGTAGACGATGGTTTCATTGATCTGCATCTCTGCCGGGACCCGGGGGCGTCGTCAGAACCCTTCCGCCTTCGACTCTTCTTCGGCCTGCGAAGGAGTGACGGCTTCTTTGTAAGCCTGTTTGCCGGCCTCGACGGCGGCGGCCACCTTGTCCTTCTGCTTGGCGACGACTTCCTTGCCGCGATCCACCAGTTCGGTGGCCGACTCGCGCACTTCTTCGGTGCGCCGCTTGACGAGCTCGCGGCCCTCATCCGCCTTCTCGCGGATCAGCTTCCGGGTCTCCTCACCGGACTTCGGCGCGAACAGGATTCCGATCGCGACCCCGATGCCCATCCCCAGGAAGAAGTACGAGAGTTTGTTGCCTTCGTCCACGGTGTGTCTCCTTTCTGCTGCCGGAATGCTCCTGTAATTGAAGATAGCATTAGAATAGCTGCCCTGGTGGGGAAACTTCCCGATGCCGGCTGAGAAATCCGCCGCGGGCGGGCGCCCGCCGAAACGCCTGGACCACGAAGGGTTGTGGCAGTACGCCCTCCGGCTGCTCGCTTCCCGAAACTATTCGGTGGCGGAGTTGCGCGGCCGCCTCCAGCGCCGGGCCCAGCGGACCGGCGACGTGGTGCGCGTCGTCGGCCGCCTCCGGGAGCTCGGCTATCTGAACGACGCCAAGTACGCCGAGCTGTACGCCCGCCTGCGCCTGGAGAACGACGGCTTCGGCCGCGACCGCGTCGTCCGCGATCTGATCCGCAAGAAAATCGCCCGGCAGGTGGCTGAGAAAGCCGTGGCCGAGGTTTTCGCGGAAACCGACGAGGAATCCCTCATCGAAGAGTACCTGCGCCGCAAGTACCGCGCCGTCCGGCTCGCCGAACACCTGGCCGAGCCGCGCAACCTGGCTTCCGTCTACCGCCGCCTGCGTTACGCCGGCTTCAGCGGCGGCGGCATCGTGCGCGTCTTGCGGCGCTTCTCCGACGAGGCTGAGCGGCTCGAGGGGCTCGAAGAGGGCGAAGAGGCCTGAGGCCAGCAGCCGCGCAGCCGGTGCTATTCTGAAGGCGAGATGAGGGGGTTCCGCTGGCTGCTGCTCGCCGCCATCGCGGCCATTCTCGCAGCGGTGGCCGGAACCTATTACTCCCGCATCACCCGGCAAGCCTCCGAAGCGCCGCCCCCGCCGCCGGAGCTTCCGCCGAACATCGCCGCCACCAGCAACGCCTGGGTACACACCGAGTACGACGGCGAGCGCCCGGTGGTCGAGATCCGGGCCGACAGAATGCGCCAGCTCCGCGAACCGGCCACGTTCGAGCTGGAGGGCGTCGAACTGCGCATCTTCCAGCCCGGCGGCTACGACCGTGTGCGGTGCGGGCGGGCGGAGTTCGACGTCGAAAAGAGCCTGCTCTACTCCGAAGGCCCGGTCGAGATGACCTTGGACGTGCCCGAGAACGGTGCGGCGGACGAATCCAGCCTGGTGCGGATCGAGTCCTCCCGGGTGCGCTTCGACACCAAGACCGGCCGAGTGACGACCGACGAGCCGGCCCGGTTCCGGTTCCCCCGGGGCGACGGCCGCTCCAAGGGCGCGACCTACGATCCGCGGTGGAAGGACTTGCGGATGCACGAGGACGTCGAACTGCACTGGTACGGCGAGGGTGAAGGAGAAGCGATTCTCGTCGAGGCCGGCAGCCTGGTCTACAAGGAGGATCAGGACAAGGTCTACCTGTCGCCGTGGTCGCGCTTCCGCAAAGGGGCGCTCGAGCTGGACGCCGCCAACAGCGTGGTGGGCCTCCGCGAGGGCGCGCTGGATCGCATCGACGCCTGGGAAGCCTCGGGACGCCACGGCGAAGACGGCCGCCGCACCGAGTTCCGCGCCGCCCACCTGGTCATGATGTGGGCGCCGGACATGACGATCCGCAAGATCGTCGGCGAGGGCGCGGCGCGCCTGGTCTCCCGGACCGAAAGCTCGACGCTGACGGCGGCCGGCGAACGGCTCTTCCTCGACTTCCGCCCCGCCGACGGCGACAGCGTCCTCGAACACGCGCTGCTGATGGGCCGCAGTCGCCTGGAGTTGCGGCCGGCGGCCGAGGAGGCGGGGGCTCCCCCCGAGGACCGCATCCTGACGAGCGAAGTGATCCACGCCTATGTCCGCGACGATGGGGCCAGCTTCGAGAGGATCGAGACGGGCGCCCCGGGGGTGGTCGAGTTCCGGCCCCGGGGCCCGGGCGGCGAGCGGCGCCGGATCGAGGGCCGGCGGATCTGGATGCGCTTTGCGCCGGGCAACCGCCTCGAGCTGTTCCGGGCTAGCCGGGCCGCCACGCTGACCATCCCGCCGGAAACGAGCGGCCGGCCCCCGCGGCGCACCTGGAGCGACGACTTCGTCGCCCGTTTCGACCCCGCCACCGGCGAACTCCTGCGCATCGACCAGACGGGCAACTTCCGCCTGGAGCAGGGCGATCAGCGCGCCCGGGCCGACAAGGGCGTCTACGAGCCGCCGCGCGAGATCTTCCTGCTGCTCGGCTCGGCCCGGATCGCCGACGCCCAGGGCTCCACCGCCGCCAAGCGCATCCTCTGGGACCAGCGCAAGGACGCGGTCACCGCCGAAGGCGGCGTCACCTCCACCCAACTGCCGGACCGGGAGGCGGACGAGCCGGACCTGCTGGCCGCCGGCGAGCCCGTCCACGCCCGGGCCGCCAGGATGGTGGCGCGCAACCACGGCGCCGTGGTCGTCTACGAGGGCGGGGCGGTGCTGTGGCAGGGCGCGGACCGCATCGAGGCCGACCGGATCGTCATCGACCGCGAGAAGCGCACCCTGGCCGCGGCGGGCCACGTCGTCACCCGCCTGCGCATGCAGCAAGAGGGCGAGGCCGCCAAAGGCCCGGCGAAGTTCACCGTGGTGCGCGCCGAGGAGTTCTTCTACTCCTCGGAGCGCCGCCTGGGGACCTACCGCGGCTCCGTGCGGCTCGAGCAGCCCGGTCTCGAGGTCTTCAGCAAGGAGCTCCGCGCCTTCTTCGCCGCGCCGGAAAGCGGCAAGCAGGAAACGAACGCGGGCGCGCGCCGGCTGGAGCGGCTCATCGCCACCGGCGGCGTCCGCGTCGTCCTCAAGGAGGGAGAACGGGTGCGCACGGGCCTCGGCGAGCGCGCCGAGTACTATCTGGCCGAGGAGAAGCTCGTGCTCGGCGGCGGGCGGCCCAAGCTCATCGACAGCGAGCGCGGCACGACGCAAGGCGACGAATTGACCTACTATGCCCGCAATGATAGGCTGCTGGTTGATGGCGACGAAGTGCGCCCCGCAGTCAGCCGGCTGCGGACCAGAAAACCGCCGGCGGGCCCGGGAGGGGGCGAATAGGCGGCGCAGACGGGCATGCGAACACTGGAGACGGTAGAGATCTCGAAGGCGTATCGCGGCCGGAAGGTCGTCGATGACGTCTCGATCAAGCTGGTTCAGGGCGAGGTGGTCGGGTTGCTGGGGCCGAACGGCGCCGGCAAGACGACGTCGTTCTACATCATCGTCGGGCTGATCAGCCCCGACTCGGGCAGCGTCCTGCTCGACGGCGAGGACATCACGAACCTGCCCATGTACCAGCGGGCGCGGCGCGGCATCAGTTACCTGCCGCAGGAGCCCTCGGTGTTCCGCAACCTCACCGTCGAGGAGAACCTGATGGCGATCCTCGAGACCCTGCCGCTGAGCCGCCACGCGCGGCGCGAGCGCATGGAGACGCTGATCGAGGAGCTCGGCCTCGACAAGGTCCGGCGCAACAAGGGCCATTCGCTTTCCGGCGGCGAGCGGCGGCGGGTGGAGATCGCCCGGTCGCTGGTGATCAGCCCGAGCTTCCTGCTGCTCGATGAGCCCTTCAGCGGTATCGACCCGATCCAGGTGCTCGAGATCCAGAAAATCATCGCCGAGCTGAAGCGCGCCGGCATCGGCATCCTGGTGACCGACCACAACGTGCGCGAGACGCTCGCCGTCACCGACCGGGCCTACATCATCAACAACGGCCGGATCTTCCGCACCGGCAGCCCGGAGGAGTTGGGCGCCGACCCCGAAGTGCGCCGCATCTACCTCGGCGAAAGCTTCACCTTCGAGATCAGCAGTTGGCGCTGAGCCGGGCGCCCGCGCTTCAGGTCCGGCCCGAAGAGCCGAACCCTCCCGCCGCGCGCCGGCTCTGGTTCAGCTCGGACTCTTCCCACTCGACGGCCGCGTAGGGGGCGATGACGAGCTGCGCGATCCGGTCTCCGGCCCGCACCCGGTAAGGTTCGCGGCCCAGGTTGATCAGGATGACCTTCAGCTCGCCGCGGTAGCCGGGATCAATGGTGCCGGGAGCGTTGGGCATCGAGATGGCGTGCTTCAGCGCCAGCCCGCTGCGGGGCCGGACCTGGCCCTCCCAGCCCGGCGGGATCTCCACCGCCAGCCCCGTCGGCACGGCCTGCGGCACGCCGGGCTCGAGCACGACGTCGGCGACGGCGCGCAGGTCCATCCCGGCGTCCTCTTCGGGGCCGTGGGCATAAGCAGGCAGCTCGGCCCGCGGGTGGAGGCGCTTGATTCGAATCCGCATCGAATCCGCTATGATAAACGTTTTCCTCCCCCGGGGAGCGCCCACATCCAAGGAGCCGCAGTGAGCGGGACCAAGCCGCAGCGCGTCGTCACCATCGGCCCGATGCCGCCGGAGAAGTCGGCCTATGCGCTGGCCCGCTACAGCCGTTCGCCGGACTCGATTCGGGAGTCGCTCGAGTGGGTGAAGGCGCACGACTCCGAGAAGTTCCTCGAGAGCTTCTACTTCCAGTACGGGCATGCCTCGATCGCCGATCTGGGCCACCTGGCGCTGTCGTTCGAGGGCATCTCGGAGCTGGCGGCCAGCGAGATCGAGGACGAGCAGCTCTGGGACGGCCAGGCGCGCTCCTCCCGCTACCAGGACTTCTCCCGCTGCGGCGTGGTCGTGCCGCCGGAGTTCGACGACTCGGCCGCCGCCGCTTACCGCCGAAGCGCCGAGGCGTTGCTCGAAGCCTATCAGCGCGTCCATGCGGGCGTCTTCGAGCTGCTCAAAGAGAAGCTGCCGCGGCCCGAAGAGATGAAGCCCGCCGCCTACGAGCGGAACCTGCGGGCGCGGGCCTTCGACGTCGCTCGCTACCTGCTCTTCTGGGGCGTGCCGACGAACGTTGGCCAGGTGACCAGCATCCGCACGCTGGAGCGCCAGATCCGGCGGCTGAAGGCGAGCGAATACCGGGAGTGCCGCGAGCTGGCCGGCGAGATCGCCGAAGCGCTCTCCCGCCCGCCGGACTGCGTCTGGTACGACGGCCTCGAACACGAGCCCGTCGCCCCCACGCTGGCCCGCCACGTCGAGGCTGACGAGTACCTGCGGCGCACCCGGGAAGACCTGGCGCAGTGGGCCCGGCAGAATCTGCCCCCGCCGTCGGGCGTCGAGGTGGATGACGTGGACCTGGTCCGGGCCGACGACGTCCCGGCCGACATCGCCGCCACGCTGCTCTACCCGGTGACGGACCGCCCGTACCGCGAGCTCTACGAGCTGGCCCGCGGCTGGAGCGCGGCCCGGCGGCGTGAGGTGCTCGATCTGGGCGTCCGCCACCGCAGCCGGCGCGACGACCTGCTGCGCGCCTTCCGCGGCGGTCCCTACGTCTTCGATCTCGTCCTCGACATCGGCGCCTACCGCGACCTGCACCGCCACCGCCGCTGTCATCAGTTCCGCCAGCCGTATTCGGGCCGGCTGGGCTACGCCGTCCCCCGGCTGCTGGCCGAGTCCGGCCTGGAGGCGGAATACCGCCGCGCCATGGACGAGGCCTTCGCCGCCGCCCGCCGGCTGCCCGAGCCCGGCTCGCACTACCTGTTGCCCTTCGGGGCGCGCTCGCGGTTCCTTTTCAAGATGGACTTCGCCGAAGCCGAATACATCGCCAAGCTGCGCAGCGGCGTCAAGGGCCACTTCAGCTACCGGGAAGTCGCCTGGAAGATGAAACAGAAGATGGAAGCGTTGGAACCGGAGCTGGGCCGCCTGATCGAGGCCACGCCGCCCTGGGTGGAAGAGCCGCTCAAGCGGTGAGTCCGGCTGCAGCCGCCGCCGTTGCCGCCGGCCTCAAGAGCGCCCGATCTTGCGGGCCCGTAAGAAGCTGGTGACCCCGAACCAGAGCATCAGCAGAGCGAACACCGCCGCCAGCACGACGCGGAAGAGGCTGTCGGTGTCGCCGTTCTCGGCGAACTCGCGATAGGCACGGACGCTGGAAGGCACCGCCCAGACCGCCAGGGCCAGAAAGACGAAGCCGATGATCTCGTTCCACAGCACGCGCAGCGGCCGGATGATCCCAGGCAGGATATGGGACAGGAAGAGCTTGATCTTGGCGATCATCGATCCCGGCAGGATTTCCGTTCCTTATGCTAGCAGAACCCGGCGGGCGGAGCTTAGAGGGGGAAGTGGTGCGGATGAGAGGACTTGAACCTCCACGGGCCGAAGCCCACATGGACCTGAACCATGCGCGTCTGCCAATTCCGCCACATCCGCACGTGACGTCTGCTACTTATATTTTCGGAAACGCTTCCGGGGCTGTCAACGGGCCGCCGGCGGCCTCGGCCGGGCGTTCGGTTCTCCATCGCCGGCGATCGCCCGAAGAGTCTCCCCGGGGCGGACCGGCCGCGCGTTTCCCGCCCAAGGGGACGCCGTCCGCCTTGTTACACTGAGTAGCAAATGATCGACCGCCGAGCCTGCCTGAGCTATCTCGCCGGCGCCGTGCCCGGCCTGCGGTTGCTGGCCGGCCCCCTGTTCCCTTCCACCGTCGCCGATCGCGTCGAGCGCCGCTACCAGACGCCCGGCCCGCGGCCCGCCGGCCTGAAGGCCACCCGTGACGGGCTCTGGATTCTCGATCAGGCCACCGCTTCGGCCTACCTCGTCCACTTCGCCACCGGCCAGGTGAAGCTGGAGATCGAGACGGGCACGCTCCGGCCCACGGCGATCGAGACCGACGAGGTGGGACTCTGGATCGCCGCCGAGGACGGCCGGAAGATGGTCCGGCTCGACTTCGTCGAGGACGAGGAGGGCAAAGTCCAGAAGGACCAGGTGGTGCGGAAGGCCGAGTTCGACGTGCCGGGCGCCGGGCCGGTGAAGTGGCGGCACGCCGGAGAGCCGCCGGACCCGATCGGCGCCCAAGGGCTCGCCTGGCGGCGCGGGGAACTCTACGTAGCGGTACCGCCGGCGGCAGCCATCCACGTCCTCAAGCAGGATGGCTCCCTGGTGCGCACGCTGCCTGCTCCGGGCATCCGGCCCCAGGGCCTCGCCTGGGACCCCGACGGCCGGCTCTGGTGCGCCGACGCCTTCTCGCGCTCCTTCTTCAAACTCGATCCGGCCACCGGCAAGATCATCAAGCAGCACTTGCTGCCCTTCGCCAAGCCGGAGGTGGACGGCAAGGTCATCGTCCCCGACGGGCTCACCATTTGGCAGCGGATGATCTACTTCTGCTCGCTGGAAACCGGCGAGCTCTACCGCACGCCGCTCGTCAACCGGATGGAGTAGGAAGAGCTTTCACCGCCGCGTGCCCGGCGTGGCGACGCGAATTCGGAACAGCGTCTTGCCCGCGGTGACGTAAAGCGTCCGAAGGTCGTCGCCGCCGAAGGCGAGGTTGGTGACCAGGTCCTCCCAGATCGGATAGAAGGCGATCTTCTCGCCCGCCGGCGAGAAGACGTGGACGCCGGCCTTGGTATCGAGCGTCTCGCTGGTTCCCCGAGGCCGGTTCAACCCGGCGGCGGCGTAGAGGTTGCCGGCGCTGTCGACGGCCAGCCCGTCGGCGCTGCGGCCGGGGTAGAAGTCATGGAAGACGCGGGCGTTGCTCACCGTTCCGTCGGCGGCCAGATCGTAGGCCTTGATGCAGCGCGAACCGCCTTCTTTCTGGTTCGCCTCGACGTGGTAGAGCGTACGGTCGTCGGGAGAAATCACGATGCCGTTCGGCACGTCCACCTCGTCCGGGCCGAGGATCCGGTGCACGCCGCCGTCCGGGTCGATGCGGTAGACGCGGTTGCCGGCGTAGTCGGTGAAGTAGATCCTGCCTTTCGAGTCGACGGTAACGTCGTTGGGCCGGGCGATGGGGGTCTCGGGCGAGTCGGCGGCCAGCACCTCGATCTCGCCGGTCTCGAGGTCGGTCCTCGTCACCCGCCGGGCGTCGCCTTCGGCGGCGATCAGCCGCCACTGCGAGTCGAAAACCAGCCCGTTGGCCGCGTTGGAGTTTTCCCTGAAGGTTGTCAGGCCGGCGCCGGGCGTGAACTTCAGGATCCGCTGGGACCGGATCTCGCTGAAGAAGACGTTGCCCTCGGCATCGACCGTGGGCCCCTCGGTGATGGTGACCACGACGGCAGGCTCTGCGGCGTTCGCCGCCGGCGGAGACTCCAGCGGGCCTCCGTTTCGACAGCCGCCGGCCGCCACCGCCAGCCCCGCCAGACAGACCAGAATCGCGTTTCTCATAGGATCTCCTCCCGCCCCAGGATTCTCACTGAGCGATCGTGGTTGCCAAGCCCACTCGGTCGCTGCCGCTCCGGCGGGCCGCTTCGGTTCGAGTATGATATCACGGCAGTAGAAGCTGGTGAGGAGGTTTTCGCCCACCGCGCCGATCAGCCGGCGGCGGTTGCCGGCGGCCTTCGGAAAGGAGGTTTCCCTATGAGGGCGCGAACAGCCCGCCTGGCCGTCATCTTCTCGTTATTTGCGGGCGCGGCGGCGCTAACGGCCGAAACCACGCTTGTCGTCACCGTGACCGACAAGAAGACCGGGGCGCCCGTCAAAGATCTTCGACCCCAGGAGTTTCACATTCGTATCGGCAATACGCCCCGGCGGGTGCTCGCCGCCGATTACGAGACCGGGCCGGTAGACGTCGTGCTCATGTTGGACACGAGCCTCATCGGCGGCCAGATCAGCTCCCTGGCTCCGAGCCTCATCGGCGAACTGGACGAGAAGGAGCAGATGGCCATCGTCGCCTACCACTCGGCGGCGGACCTGATCCAGGAGTTCACTTCGAGCAAGGACCTGCTGCGCCGGGCCCTGGGGACGGTGGAGTTCGGCAACAGCCCGCGGCTGCTCGACGCGCTCTACGCCGTCGCCGCCGACGGCTTCGAGGGCAGCGTCTACCGCCGCGTCATCCTGCTGTTGACCAGCGGCGTGGACGGTCCGAGCCGCGTCACTCGCGAGGAGGTGGCGCGGATCTGCCGCCGCAACGGCGTCTCCATCTACCCGGTCTACATGATGAATTACGGCCGCTCGGCCCTGGAGAAGCTGGCCCGGGTGACGGCCGGGGCGGCGTTCAACGCCCGGGAGCTGGCCAGGCGCTCCACCGATCCGGCGGCCCGCGTCTTCGAGGTCATGCGGGGCCGCTACCGGCTCACCTTGGCCGGGAACCTGCCGCTGGGCGACAAGGCGAGGGTGGAGATCCAGCGCAAGGGCAAGTACTTCGCCTCGTACCTGGAAATGGAGTGAAGCGGCGGGGCAAAAAGAACGCCCGGCGGCCGCGGACCGCCGGGCTCTCCTGAAGTCGCGTGTGGCTCAGTCTTGCGAGGAGGTGTTCCGGGCCGTCTCCTTGGACTGGCCCCTGGGAAGCTTCACCTTCGGCGTCGAGAGATAGCCGACGATGCGGCCCTTCTCGACCCGGTTCACGACGATCTCGTAGGGCTGCCGCGCCGCCGCCACGTAGAACTGCAGCGGCTCGTTGACGAACCGCTTGCGCTTCGTGATCCTCTTGTCGTCGGCGATGATGTCGAGCGTGAAGCGGTTGATCTTCGGACTCGTATCGCGCAGGCGCAAGAGCACGTCGCCGACCCGGACGGGCCGCTTGCTCTTGCGAATGTCGAACTCGTAGTAGTTGCGCTGCCCCAGGGCCTTCAGCGCCTCCAGCTCTTTGGCGTTGGTGGCGATCAGCCCGCTCTGCACGCCCAGGTCGCCGGTGACCTGCTTGAGCGCGGCGATGGTCTTCTCGAGTTCTTCCTTGGTCTGCTTTACGGTCGTCTTCACCTCGCCGATCTGGGCGAGGTTCTGCTCAGCCGATTGGGCGACCTTGCTCACCTGGCGGGCGACCTGCTGTTGCTGCTCGCGGACCTTTCGCTGCTCTTCGGCGAGCTGCCGGGCCAGCTCCTCGGCCCGCTTCATCGCCTCTTCCTTCGCCCGGCCGGCCGCCATGGCCGCCTGACGCCGCGCAGCCTCCAGCTCTTGCCTCATCGTTTCCAGCCGGCGCTGCTGCGTCTCATTGCTGACGGTGGAAGTCTCCCGCAAGCTGGAGATCTCGTCGAGCAGCGACTCCTGCAGCGCGACCATCTCGTTGCGCACCTGATCGATCTGCAGGAACATGTACACGTTCGCGCCCACCAGCGCGATGACGAGGCCGAACAGAATGGGAATCTTCAGGCCCGGACCACTGGGCGGGGGAATATAGTGGACGTTGTTCGGATCGTTCAAGGAAGCACCTCCTTCGCAATGGGCCGCCAGGACTGAGTTTCGGGCGTCTGCCTCGGGCCAGACTTCTCCTGTTGAGCCCCTACTTGGCCCAGTGTACCACCGCCTCTATAGATGGCTCCCGACCGGCGGGGGTTTCATCGGCGCGCCCCAGCGCGGGAGCCGCCGCCGCGGAGCGACGCCCGCATCGGGCCGCCGCACCCCCGGCGGATTTCCGGGCCCGGCCGAGCGGTTGATTCGGCGAAGCGGAATTGCTAAATTGTTGGTGAGTGGCGCTATCGTCTAGTGGTTAGGACAGGGCCCTCTCAAGGCTCAGGCACGGGTTCGAATCCCGTTAGCGCTACCAACCCTCGCGGCCCGTATCCCTGAACACCACGCAGAGCGGCATCCGTGCGCCGATTCCCTGGCCAGCCGCAACGCGGGCCGAGAGCCGGCCGCGCCGGGGCTGGATCCGCCGGAGGCGGCGTTTCCGGTCTTCGAGGTCTGAAAAGTTGCCCGCTGGGTCCCGCGGAGCTATCCTTGTAGACTTGAGCCGGAAACGGCTCGGGTTCCGATCCACGATCTCATAGTGTCGCTTTGAGTGAATCCCATGAGTGATCTGCTTTCCGCTGCCCCCTACCTTGGACTGCTCGGTCTGCTCTGCTCTCTTGCGGTTTACGTCGTCATCAGCCGAAAGTCTCCCGGCAACCAGACGATGCAGGAGATCTCCGAGCTCATTCACGCCGGGGCCATGGCCTTTCTGCGGCGCGAGTATTCGATTCTGGCCATCTTCGTAGTGATCGTCGCCGGACTGCTGGCCTGGAAGATCAGCCCGGCCACCGCCTTGTGCTTCGTCACCGGGGCCGCGTGCTCGGTGGCGGCGGGTTTCACCGGGATGCAGGCGGCCACCCGCGCCAACGCCCGCACCACGGAGGCCGCACGCACCGGGGGCGCCGGAGCCGCCCTGATGGTGGCCTTCGGCGGCGGAACCGTGATGGGACTGGCCGTCGCCGGGCTGGGCTTGCTCGGCTTGGGCGTCCTGGCCGGTATCTACGGCGATCCGGAGACCGCCGCCAACATCAACGGCTTCGCCATGGGCGCCAGCTCGATTGCGCTGTTCGCCCGCGTCGGCGGCGGCATCTACACGAAGGCGGCGGACGTCGGCGCAGACCTTGTCGGCAAGGTCGAGGCCGGTATTCCCGAGGACGATCCGCGCAACCCCGGCGTCATCGCCGACAACGTGGGCGACAACGTGGGCGACGTGGCCGGCATGGGGGCCGACATCTTCGAGTCCTACGTCGGCTCGATGGTGGCCACCATCGCCATCGCCGCCACGATGCAGACCACGGGCATCCATGAGCTGGCCGCCGGGGCCGCGCCCGAAGCCGCCCGCTCGGCCTTGATGGCGCTGCCGCTGACGCTCGCCGGCGTCGGCCTGATCGCCTCCCTCATCGGCAACCTCTCCATCTTGGTGACCAAGAATTGGGGGCCGGCCCGGGCGCTGCGCTACTCGGCCTGGTTCGCCGCCCTGCTGTTCCTCATCGCCTCCTACGTCGTCATCGGCGGGCTGGCGATCAGCGAGCACGTCTTCTGGGCCGTGCTGGCGGGCAACGTGGCCGGCGTGGCCATCGGATTCATCACCGAGTACTACACCTCGATGAAGCCGATCTACGGCATCGCCGAGGCGTCGAAGACCGGCGCGGCGCCGAACATCATCCACGGCCTGGCGGTGGGCTTCCGGAGCACCGCGCTGCCGGTGCTGATGATCTGCGCCGCCATCTACGTCTCCTACGAAGTGGCCGGGCTCTACGGCATCGGCATCGCCGCCGTGGGTATGCTGGCCACGGTAGGCATCACCATGAGCGTGGACGCCTACGGTCCCATCGCCGACAACGCCGGCGGCATTTCCGAGATGGCCGGGCTGGGGCCCGAGGTCCGCTCCATCACCGACACGCTCGACGCGCTCGGCAACACCACCGCCGCCATGGGCAAGGGCTTCGCCATCGGCTCGGCGGCGCTGACGGCCCTGGCGCTGTTCAGCGCCTACACGCAGGCGGTGGACGGCGCGCGCCTGGCGGCCGGCCTCGAAGGCATCGTCATCCGGGTGAACGACGCCGACGTGGTCATCGGCCTGCTGATCGGCGGCATCCTGCCGTTCCTGCTGGCGGCCTTTACGATGACCGCCGTCGGCCGCGCGGCCAGCCAGATGGTCGAGGAGATCCGCCGCCAGTTCCGCGAGATCAAGGGACTGCTGGCGGGTGAGCCGGGCGTGAAGCCCGACGCGGCGCGCTGCGTCTCCATCGTCACCGCGGCCGCCCTGAAAGAGATGATCCTTCCCGGGCTCACCGCCGTGATCGCGCCGGTGCTGGTGGGCTTCCTGCTCGGGCCGGCGGCGCTCGGCGGCACCCTCGCCGGAGCGACGGTGACCGGCGTGCTGCTGGCGCTGTTCATGGCCAACGCCGGCGGCGCCTGGGACAACGCCAAGAAGGCCATCGAGAAGGGCGAGATCCCCGGCGAGCAGAAGGGCTCGGACGCGCACAAGGCCGCTGTGGTCGGCGATACGGTGGGCGATCCGTTCAAGGACACCAGCGGCCCGTCGATGAACATCCTCATCAAGCTGATGTCGATCGTCTCGCTGGTGATCGCGCCGCTGATCGCCTGAGCACAGGAGCCGCCGCCTGAACCGGAGGCGGACCTCAGTGCCAGAGGCCCGTCCAGCGCCACATGGGGCCGGGCCGCAAGGAGATGCGGACGCTCGGCCGCACCGGGAACTCCTCCTCCCACAGGGCCGGTTCGTAGCGCGGCGCCTCGCCTTCGAGCTCGAGCAGGCGCCGAATGCGTTCCTCGGTGGCCGGGTGGGTGCGCAATAGCGAGGGCTCCGGCACCCGCCGGCCGGGCAGCAGGATGCGCTCGAGGAAGTTCGCCTGGAAGGCTTCCAGCTTGTAGAGCGCCGAGGCCAGGCCCCGCGGGTCGCCGGTCAGCTCCACCGCCCCGAGATCGGCGTCGAACTCCCGGGAGCGCGACAAGGCCAACTGCAGCAGGGCCGTCAGCGTGGGCGCGAAGATCAGCAGCAAGACGGCCAGCCAGGGCACGTTGTAGCCCGCCGCCATCCACAGCGGCAGGTTCACGAGCAGCAGGAACTGCCCCATCCAGGAAAAGAAGACGGTGGCGCGGCTCACCAGGTCGGCCAGCCCCAGCACGCGGAGGTCATTGTGCCGCACGTGGGCGATCTCGTGCGCCAGCACGCCGACCAGCTCGCGCCGGTTCAGGTTTTCGAGCAGTCCGGCCGTGACGGTGACCGCGGCCTCCTCGCGCGAGCCCACCGTGAAGGCGTTGATCATCGGCGTGGGGATGTAGAAGAGCCGCGGCGCGCGTTCCAGGCCGGCCCGCCGGCTCAGCTCCGCCAGGATCCCGTACAGCCCTGGGGCTTCCTCGACGGCCAGCGGCCGGGCGCCGTAGAGGCGCAGGATCAGCGCCGGCGACACCCGCATGCCGGCGGTGAGAAGCACCAGCCCGGCCGCCACCAGCCCGGCAAGACCCGACGGACCGGCCACCACCCAGCCGAGCAACGCCAGCAGTCCCAGCATGCCGGCGAACAGCGCCGCCGTGTGGATCAGGTTGCGGAGCTTCTGCTCGAGGATGCGTTCCCGCTTCATGGCGCCGGCTCCGCCGCGGAGGCCTCCTCACTGGTGCGGATGCCCATCTGCTCGAGCCGGTTGCGCAGTTCCTCGCCCGACATCACCTCGCGCTCGAGCAGCTCCTCGGCCAGACGGGTGAGGGCGTCGCGGTGCTCGGCGAGGATGCTCTTGGCCCGGGCGTAGCTTTCCTCGACGATGCGCCGCACTTCGGCATCTACCTTCCTCGCCGTCTCCTGCGAATAGGTTGGCAGGGCCGGGCCGCTCGAGTCCAGGTAGCCCGACGGCAGCTCTTCGAGGGCCACCGGGCCGATCTCGCCGCTCATGCCGAACTGCTTGACCATCCGGTTCGCCAGGGCGGTGGCGCGCTGCAGGTCGTCGGCGGGCCCGCTGGAGACGTGCCCGAAGACCACCTCTTCGGCCGCGCGGCCGCCGAGGATCACCGTGAGGCGGTCGCGCAGCTCCGGCTCGGTGAGCAGATAACGGTCCTCGAGCGGCGTCTGAATGGTGACGCCCAGCGCCGCGCTGCCGCGGGGCACGATGCTCACCTTGTGGACGGGATCGGCGTGGGGCAGCATCATGCCGAGCATGGCGTGGCCCATCTCGTGGTGGGCGACGACGGAGCGCTCACGCTCGCTGAGAGCGCGGCTGCGGCGCTCCAGCCCGGCCAGCACCCGGTCCACCGCCTCGTCGAAATCTTCCATCTTCACTACGTCGCGGCCGCGGCGAACGGCGATGAGCGCCGCTTCGTTGATCACGTTGGCCAGCTCGGCCCCGGAGAAGCCCGGCGTGCGGGCGGCGATGACGCGCAGATCCACGTCGTCCGCCAGCTTCACGTTGCGGGCATGGACCTTGAGGATCGCCTCGCGGCCGTTCATGTCCGGGCTGTCGATGACGATCTGGCGGTCGAAGCGCCCGGGACGCCGCAGCGCCGGGTCAAGCACGTCGGGGCGGTTCGTCGCCGCCATGATAATGACCCCGGCCGAGCTGTCGAAGCCGTCCATCTCCACCAGCAACTGGTTCAGCGTTTGCTCGCGCTCCTCGTGGCTCACCGGCGAGCGCGCTCCGGCGCGGCTCTTGCCGATGGTGTCGATCTCGTCGATGAAGACGATGCACGGCGCCTTCTGCCGCGCCTGCTGGAACAGCTCCCGCACCCGGGCGGCGCCCACGCCGACGAACATCTCGACGAAATCGGCCCCCGAGATCGAGAAGAACGGCACGCCCGCCTCGCCGGCGGTCGCCCGGGCCAGCAGCGTCTTGCCCGTGCCCGGGGGGCCGACCAAGAGCACTCCCTTCGGAATCCGCGCCCCGATGCGGGCGTAACGGTCCGGATGCTTCAGGAAATCGACCACCTCGCGCAGCTCTTCGACCGCCTCGTCCACGCCGGCCACATCCTTGAAGGTCACCTTCACCGAGCTCTCGTCCCAGATCTTGGCCCGGCTGCGGCCGAAGCTGAGCGCCTGCGTCGCCCCGGGCAGCCGCCGGACGCTCCAGGCCCAGAACGCGATCAGCAGCAGCGTCGGGAAGGTCCACAAGAAGAGGCTGGGCCAGAAATCGTCCTGGGGCACGCCGGTGAACTTCGCCCCGGCCTGCTCCAGCCGTTCGAGAAGGCGGCTGTCGTCCACGCCCGGTAAGCGAACGGCGCGGAAGCGCTTGGCGTCCTTGCCCTCGCCCTCTTGCCAGACGATGAACTCGGCGCCGACGGCCACCTCGGTGACGCGCTTCTCATCGAGGGCCTTCAGGAAATCGCTGTAGGTGGCCTGCTCGAGCCGGGCGGCGGCCGAGAAGGAATGGTTCAACCAGACGAGCAGCAGGAACGATAGAACGACGTAGGCGGCCGTATACCAATACTGGCGCTGGCGCTGGCGGCGGCTGCGGTCTGCCTTCTCCGGCATCTGGCAATCCCTCCTGTGAAGCAAGACGGCGGCCCCCCGGGCGGCCGGCGGGGGCCGCTCGAGCGGCGCCTTCGGACAGTTGTATTGTAGCATCGAAATTTTTTCTTGACAATGTAATTATCAAGATGTATGACTGTTCATAGATCAAACTTAGTGCAAGAGACGGTAACCGAGTCACTTCTTGCCGCGTCAACATTGCCGGAGCGTCGCCGTTCATTCGGCCATGGGACGCGGCTACTGACAAATATCTTCAGGAGGAAGCAGATGCGATCACCGATTCCGGCGCCCCTGCGCAGCGTGGCGGATTGGGACCTGAGGGCATGGACGGCGCTGCTTGTCTGCGCCCTGCTCGTCTATATGCCCAACGCCGCCTACGCGGCCAAGAACCAGCCTCCGGAAAAGCCCTTGCCCCCGGAGGTCTTCAAACCCCTCGATGAAGCCTTGCAGAAGTCCTACCTCGAACTCTTCGACGAAGCCTCCAAGCTCGAGTTCACCCCCCAGCAGATCGAAAAGATGCGGCAGTACTTGAAGGAATCCCGCAGCTATTGCCGCCGGCTCTGGGGCGACAAGATCGAGCAGTGGGACAAGCAGTTGCGCGAGGCCCAGGCCCAGTTGCGCAAGCGCAGCCGCTCGCTCAAGGAGGCCGAGCGCAAAGAATACCATTGCAAGATCCAGAACCTGAGATTGCAGATTCACAACGGTCGGATGCTGCGCGCGCAGGCGATCCCGACCGCCTACGACAACCGTCTGGCCAAGCTCGACCTGATCGAGAAGTGGCCGGCCGAAGAGCAGAAGATCCGGGCCGAGATCGCCTCGGGCGCCTACATGGACCGCAAGTACGGCGATGTGCTCGACATCGGCTTCCGCGACGTCGGCCGCGGCCAGGAGAAAGACGTCCAGGTGGGCCGGGACGCCGTCCGCGAGATGAAGCTGGCCGGCCTGATGCCGCCGGAGGTCAAGAACGAGACGGTGCGGCGTTACGTCACCGATCTGACGCGCAAGATCGCCCGCAACTCCGATCTCCGGGTGCCGGTCCAGGTGACGGTGTTGAACTCCAAAGAAATCAACGCCTTCGCGCTGCCCGGCGGCTTCCTGTTCGTGCAGCGCGGCCTGCTCGAGGCGGTGGAAGATGAATCGCAGCTCGCCGGCGTCATCGCCCACGAGGTCGCCCATGCCGCCGCCCGCCACGGCCACCGGCTGATGAAGCGCGCCACGATCTCTTCGATCATCTACCAGGCCGCTCAGGTGGCCGCGCTCATCTTCACCGGGGGCGTGGCCAGCATCGGCCTCTACTACGCCCTGCAGTACGGCTTCTACGGCCTGGGCATGATCCTCAGCCTGGACCTGCTCGGCGTCAGCCGCGACTTCGAGCTCGAAGCCGACCAGCTCGGCATCCAATACGCCTGGAAAACCGGCTACGATCCCACCGGCTTCATCCGCTTCTTCGACAAGATGGCCACGCAGGAGGGCTATGTCCGCGGGCTGAGCTGGTTCCGGACGCATCCGCCCTTCTATCAGAGGATGGTCCACGCCAGGCGCGAGATCATGTTCCTGCCCGAGAAGCAGGGCCTGGTGAGGAACTCGGACGCCTTCGACCGCATGAAGGAGGCCCTGAAAGAGGTCACCGCCAAAGCCGAGCAAGAGGAGCAGGACCGGCCCAGCCTGCTGGCGCCGGAGACCGACTGCCCGAAGCCGCAGATGCCGGAGATGGAGCCCGGCAAGAGGAGGGTGGAAACCGTATGCAACATCCCAATCGACTGACCGTCTGGGTCCTCGCGGCCGCCGCCCTCCTGCTCGTCCAGCCGCTGGCGGCCCGGGAGGTCTCGCTCTACGTCACCGTCGAAAAGGACGGCATGCTGATCGGCGGGCTCACCGAGAAGAACTTCCGCCTCTACGAGGACGGCGAGCCGCGCCCGTTCCGCCTCGCCGAACCCGAGACGCCGGCCAGCGTCGCCCTGCTGGTCGAGTACAGCCGGGCTTCGTGGCCCTACTTCAACGACATCCTGCGCTCCATCGAGGGCTTCTTCGAGCAGGCCCCCGAGGGCCACTGGTACGCGCTGGCCACCTTTTCGAACGACCTGAACGTCCGGGTCGATTTCACCAAGCTCCGCGGGCGGATCTCGCAGGCCTTCGCCGACCTGCCGCCGCCCATGTGGAGCGAGATCAACACCTACGACGCCGTCTACGAGATGCTCGAGCGGATGAGTCGCCTGAAGGGCCGGCGCGTGCTCATCGTCATCGGCTCGGGCCTGGACACGATGAGCTCCCGGACGCTCGACGACGTCAAGCGGATGGCCGAGCGCGCCAACGTCGTCGTCTACGGCGTCGGCGTGGGATCGATGTTCCGCGGCATGTGGGAGCCCTACCTGACGGCCACCGCCCGTATGGATCTGACCATGGCTCAGGCCTTCTTCCAGATGCTGGCCGACAAGACCGGCGGCGAGGCCTGGTTCCCCCGCTTCGAGTCGGCGTTTCGGGATGTGATGGAGGGCATCATGCAGTCGCTCGCCTACCAGTACCGGATCGTCTACGACTCGCAAGTGCCCGAAGACGGGAAGTTTCACAAGATCAAGCTGGAAGCCTTCCAGGTGGTCAACGACCGGCGGACCAACTTCAAGGTCCGCGTGCGCCAAGGTTGGCGCCGTTGAACCGGCCCGGCGAGAACCGGGCCGCGCCCGGCGGCTAGGAGGTGAGCAGTGGGGAATTCGAAAAAGGAGATTGTCATGAAACGATCGATCGCGATTCTCATTCTCGTTCTGATGACCGGGGCCGGTATGCTGGCCGGCGCCGTGGTGGCCCGCTCGCTGGCCGGCGGCGCGGGCGTCAAGATGGTGCCCGTGGCGGTCGCCGGCGAGGGCGGCGCCGCCGAGACGGCGGCCTTGACGACCGGTTTCCGTTCGGTGGTCAAGAAGACGCTGCCCGCGGTGGTGAACATCTCGACCACCAAGGTGGTGAAGGCCGAGCGCCGCAGCCCGGCGCCCTTCTTCATGAATCCCTTCTTCCGGGACTTCTTCGGGCCGGGCTTCGGCTGGGAGTTCGACGTGCCGCGCGAGTACCGCGAGCGCAGCCTCGGCTCCGGCGTGATCGTCTCGGCCGACGGCTACATCCTCACCAACGATCACGTCGTGCACGGGGCCACCGAGATCAAGGTCTCGCTGATGGACAAGCGGGAATTCGACGCGAAACTCGTCGGCACCGATCCGAAGACCGACATCGCGGTGCTCAAGATCGAGGGCGAGAACCTGCCCCATGCCACCCTGGGAGACTCTTCGAAGATCGCCCTGGGCGACATCGTGCTCGCCATGGGCAACCCCTTCGGCATCGGGCAGACCGTGACGATGGGCATCGTGAGCGCCACCGGCCGAGGCGGGCTCGATATCGAAGACTATGAGGACTTCATCCAGACCGACGCGGCCATCAATCCCGGCAACTCCGGCGGGGCCCTCGTCAACGTCAAGGGCGAGGTGATCGGCATCAACACGGCGATCATCTCGCGCAGCGGCGGCAACGTCGGCATCGGCTTCGCCGTGCCGATCAACATGGCCCGCCACGTCATGCAGCAGATCATCGAGAAGGGCCGGGTGGTGCGCGGCTGGCTCGGCGTCTACATCCAGCCGGTCACCTCCTCGATCGCCAAAGCGATGGGGCTGGACAAGCCCCGGGGTGCGCTGGTGGCCGACGTGGATCCGAACAGCCCGGCCGGCAAGGCGGGCCTGAAGACCGGCGACGTCATCGTCGGCCTGGACGGCGAGCCGGTGGAGGACTCGCGGCAGCTGCGGCTGCGCATCGCCGAGGCGGGGCCGGGCAAGGAGGTGAAGCTCGAGATCGTCCGCGACGGCAAGCCGATGACGATCCCGGTGACGCTCGGCGAGCTACCCGAAGAGCGGGCCCAGGCGGGTCCGGAAGGCCGGCGCGGCTATCCGCTCGAGGGCGTGCAGGTGGACGACCTGACCCCGCAGGTCGCGCGCCA
>Ga0256830_1000679_pt1 | contig 25700 bp, 23 predicted proteins | sample 128326metaG_FD_190537 | JGI IMG/M metagenome (GOLD analysis project Ga0256830, IMG submission 190537) | Hydrothermal vent microbial communities from Lau Basin, Pacific Ocean - 128-326 | ecosystem: Environmental > Aquatic > Marine > Hydrothermal vents | place: Pacific Ocean: Lau Basin | collected... | reverse complement strand
CCCACCTTTATAATCAAGTTCGTGATTTCTTTTGTGTATTAAAAACAACATCACCGAACGGGGACAAAAATAAAAAGGCACACAATCGCCCACATGCAACCCCGGGTGACTATCAAGCGGCAATTCCAAGCGCCGTTGCTTGATATTATGCATACCAATAGATGTGCCCGGTGGTTTTCGCCGTACAATTTCCGCATCACACCACAAGCACCCATCCGCAATAATAGATGCCAGTTTGTCCATATGTACAATATGGTAAATCTTTGGATTGGCAGGCACCGCATTCATGGTGTTGCCCTCAGTATAAAACGTGCATTTTCATGGCGCAGCATTTCATAGGGCGACATAAATTTAACATCAACCCCCACATAGGCATTAGGTATCTTGATTTTCTTTACTGAATTAGACGGTATTTCATGGGTGACGACTGTGTAATCATTTGCCAGCGCATGGGCGACCAGATAATAATCAGCCACCTGAAAAAAGGTGGTAATAGCGGTGGCTTCATAGCCATTATTTGTTGCCCATTGGGATACTGTAACCAGTTCCGTCATAACCTTTGCATCAGGTTTAAGAAAAAAACCATCATCACGGCCTTTTGCCCAGTCTGATAAATCATCACCACCTGCCTGAATTTCATCACCCACTTTTTCAATACTGAACACCATGCCTGCCTGATTTTGCTCAACCAGCCATTCCCAGAAAGCAGGACAAAAATCCAGACCATAATGCAGGTTCTTGGCCTGAATAAACACATTGGCATCCAGCAGGTAACTCATTGTCTTAGCCCCAGCCTTTGGGCTTCCTTGTAAAAAGTATCAGACTTGCTGATATTCAACATGCGAAAGGCATCCTGAAACAAGGTCTGTCCTTCCAGTGTGCTACTGACTATAGCCCGGGCAAATCGTTTGCTGACACGGGCACCCAGATTATTGTAAAAATCTCCGCCACCACTTCCGCGCCTGTCCAGATTACGCAGCCTTGCCAGTTCTTCATGGTAATAGTCCCAGAAGGTTTCATTATCCATTAAGCCCATATCTGAAAATCGGCGCAATATTACCAGTGTGCTAACTTTGAACTGCCGTGCCAGCCGTTGGATTTCATCGGCTATCTCGGCATTTGGGTTATATAAATTACCAACCATTTCCAATGGTGCCAGTAACTCAGCCGCCACCGCATTGCACCAGTGTTCGGTCTGTTCTTCGGGCAATAGTGCCGCCTGTGCATCGGATACACCGCTTTCACCTAAGTAGATATGCGCCAGTTCGTGTGCCAGGGTAAACATTTGCGCGGCCTTGCTATCACTGCCATTGATAAAAATCAGTTGCGCCAGTTCATCGGTCAGGGCAAAACCGCGAAATTCTTCCGGGTCTAATTTGCGGTGGGTATTGCTGCCCACAATGCCGCTAACCATTACCAGCACCCCCGCATCTTCCACAAGGGAAATAAACTGGCGCAGGGCTTCCTGCCATGTGGGTATAGTTCGGCGTTGTTCCACATCAAAACCCAGCGTTTCGCGCATGGTTGCCGCCACACTGACAATATCATCTTCAATCGTCACGGAACCCACAAATGCGGGGGCATCTTCACCATGCAGGCGCAAATAATCCCGATGCCAGTCCTGCCGTTGCTGACACACATACAGGGTATCCAGCAAGTCAGGGCTGGGGCGATCAATTCTACTATTGGCCATGGTGCGAAAATCCGGCACAGGCAAGGTTTCCACGGGCGGCTCAGGTAAAAAAAGATAACCAATGGCCGTATGGGTTTTATTGGCAAAACGCTCCAGTTGTTTCAGGGTGGGCTGTATTTCGCCCGCAAGCCAGTCATGGATTTTGGGAAAGGATTTTATTAAGGCATCCGCCGTCAAATCTGCGCGCATTAACGCCCAGTTCAATAAATCAGGATTAACGGCGACACGGGTCATAGTGCAGCAACTTCCTGTTCTGTTATTTGGCTATTGGTATCATTCACAGCAACATTTCTTACGTCTATCTTGCCTGTCACAGCGGCAGAAATTAGGGCGGTGCGGCGTTCTTTTGACAACCTAATAGCCATGTCAGTCATATCAATTAGTTTTTCAAACTGGTAGATTCTTGATTTTACATATTCTGATACAGCATTTTGTTCTTCTAATGGTGGAACTAAAAACGGCATATCATTTATAAATTCAACACTTGCTCGTGGCATCTTAGAACCATATGTTGAACTATCCACAGTTGAAATAAACCCGTCAGATATCATTTGATAAAAGGCATAATCTGACAATACGTTATCAACGGGGCGATAAACTAACAAATCACCAAAAGCCACTCCACAGCCATCTGCCATATAGACTTTTGCCAAATATGGCCTCAATTTTCCAAATAGAATATCACCGCCAACAAACCCAACATCTTCTCCAGTATAAATTGAATCTGTTTGAATATATTTCCCTGTTTGACTTTCAATGTTTTCAAGCGCAATAACCTTCAAGTTTTCTGTAGGTACTTTTTTTGTTACTAAACTACATGCAAACTTTAGGCGTTTAACTTCCCAATGCTCAGGAATTTCCCCCAACCATTCCACCCCGCTGTCTTTCATTTTGGCATTGGGGTTTAGCCCTTTGGTGACGGCATGGGAAATCACTGCCTGACGTTTTTCCTGTAGCAGTTTGATGAGTTGTTGCTGCTTTTCAATCAGGCGGTCTATTTTTTGGGTTTCGCGATCAAGGAAGGTGGCGATTTGGGTTTGTTCTTCTCGGGCAGGTCGAACTAAAATAAATGATTTGAAGAACTCATTGTTTAATATTGGCAGGGTTGTATAATTGGCTATATTCAGAAAAATTATAGACAAACTTTTAAGCAAGTAAAATAAATATTTATTGTTTTCACTGGTAGAATGAAATCCTGTTATCTGCTGATTAAAAGTAGAATCAACCTGCAAATACGATGTTTTACCTGTTGTTGCGCCAATCGCTACAATTAAAACAGAATTTTTCGGGAAAAGTTTTACAATACCATGTTCTACCGCAACATTAGAAAGCGTTTTATTTGAAACTTTCAATAATTCATTATCTAAGTCTTTTGGATTAAACCAATAGATATTTCCATCAAAATATTCTGTTTTATTTGTGTCTGGTGTAGTTCCAGTTTGAATTTTTTCAAACAAATATCTTAATTTCTTAACCTTCCAATGTTCAGGGATCTCCCCCAACCACTCAACCCCACTATCCTTATATTCTGGGTAAGCAGGATAAGTACTCGGGCTATCCCTGCCCTCGCCCTTCGGGCCAACGGCAAGGCCGTTGTTCAAATTTGATCCCGTCAAATTTGTCATACCCGCACTTCCTGTAGCATTTCCATAATCTCCGCACTCACCTTATCCAGATCCGCATCTATTTCTTCCAGTGAACGGGGTGGCACATACTTATAAAAATGACGATTAAAAGGAATTTCATAACCAATTTTGGTTTTGTCGTAATCTATCCACGCACCCGCCTGCCGTTCAAAACATTTCAGCTTCTTTTCAGAGTACTGTTTCTTAAGCCATTCCCTTCCTTTTCCACTCTTCAAGAATTGCTCCCTTTTTACAGCCTGCTCCCTTGTCGCACAGACTTCCCAATGAATAGGCTCAACAGGTAGATGCTTCGCTGTCCATGAAACCTTGCCCTGTTTATGTTCTTCTAGGCGCTTGGGGAAGTTACTTGTTTGCCCTTTATAGAAGGAACCATCTGAACACTTAAGCACATAAATACAATATTCACCTGAATGTGGCACTGCGGCGGGCAGGTCCGGTACATGGGGCAGCACTTCGCGCTTGAAGTAGTCGTCTATGTCTTCTTTCAGGGGTACGTTTTCATAGTCGCGCAGCTCGGTGTCCGGCTCGGGCTTGCCCTTGTTTGCGCCCGCCTGATACAGGCACACCTCGGCGCTGTCGTCCTTTTCGCTTAATGCCTGCCAGATGGTTTTTAGCATGGGGGCCCCTATTTTAATTTGGCTATCCAGTTCGGCGGCTTTAAAGGCGGCCTTTAATGCCTTGATAAAGACTTCGCGGTTTTTGTATAAGTGCGCCTGACCTGCCCGTACCGCAGGCGGGTCCAGTGTTTTAATGGCGTGGATAATAGCGGCCTGTTGTTCGTCTTTTAATTTGGCAAAGGCTTTGGCGGCGTGCAGGTTTTCAATGCGCTCATCGCTGGCCTGAAAATTCAGTTTCAGGGGGCGTTCTACGGTAATGCGCTGGTAGCCGAAGTCGCGGTTATCAAATAGTTTGCAGTGTTCGCCCGGGCTGTTTTCGCCGAATATGCGGGTGATGGTATTGATCTGTTCATCAGATATCTGCTTGCGCTTGCTGCCAAGGCTCTTGCGCATGGGGGTATGAAAATCCACGGCATTGATTAACTGCACCTTGCCCTTGCGCTCATGGGTTTTCTGGTTGGTGATAATCCAGATATAGGTGGCAATGCCGGTGTTGTAGAACATATCCGTGGGCAGGGCAATAATGGCTTCCAGCCAGTCGTTTTCGATAATCCAGCGGCGGATTTCGCTTTCGCCACTGCCTGCACTGCCGGTAAACAAGGGGGAGCCGTTTAACACCACGGCCAGGCGGGAACTGTCCCCATTGGTATTGAATTTGGCGATCATGTGCTGCACAAACAGCAATGAACCATCACTGATACGGGGCAGGCCTGCGCCAAAACGCCCGCGATACCCCAGGGTATTGGCTTCGGCTTTTACTTCGGCTTCCACCTTTTTCCATTCCACGCCAAAGGGGGGATTGGACAGCAGATAATCAAATTCTTCATCGGGCAGGCCGTCTTCGGAAAAACTGTTGCCGGGGTGAATGTTTCTGGCATTTTGCCCCTTGATCATCATATCGGATTTGCAGGTGGCGTAACTTTCGTCATTCAGTTCCTGCCCGTAGACTTCCAGATGGGCATCGGGGTTCAGTTCACGCAGGTATTCTTCCGCCACGCTTAACATGCCGCCGGTGCCACAGGCCGGGTCATACAGTTTGCGGATGGTGCCTTTTCTGGTTAGCGCGTCTGCGTCTTCCTGAAACAGCAGATTAACCATCAGACGGATAACTTCACGGGGGGTAAAGTGTTCCCCGGCGGTTTCGTTGCTTTGTTCTGAAAAGCGGCGGATCAGTTCTTCAAAGATGCTGCCCATCTGGATATTGCTGACCCTGTCCGGGTGCAGGTCGGCCTGTGCAAAGCGGCTGACTACCATATACAACAGGTTATCTTTATCAAGCCTTGCCACCTGTTCTGGCAGTTTGAATCGTTCTATGAATATTTCCCGCGCATCATCAGAAAAACCATTGATTAAGTTATTCAGGTTCGCGGCGATATTGTCGGGATCATCCAGCAATTTTTCAAAGGTAAAGGGGCTGGTATTGTGGAAGTTCTGCCCTGCCGCCATATTCAGCATGGTTTCGCGCATTTCGTGATCCACGCTGCCGGGCAGGGTGTTTAACTGTTCCAGCACCTTGTCCTTGCTGGGTTCCAGCACACAGTCCAGACGGCGCAGCACGGTAAAGGGCAACACCACCTTACCGTATTCGCTTTGCTTGTAATTGCCACGCAGAATTTCCGCGATAGACCAGATAAAACTGACGTGTTCACCGAAGTTGGTCATTTATTGCCTATATTAAATTTATTATTAGAATATTGGCTTAAGCATAACGGATTTCAAATCAGTCATATAGAAATTGTTATAGTGGCTTTTTTAAGGGGGGGATAATGTATCAGTATTACCCCTATTACACAGCTGCGTAACTATTTTAGTTTGATTTATTATTGAAAAAGGGGTGCTATAGTCGCTGGTACGTTTTGGGCTACATTCTTTTTAGATTATGAAAACACTAAACTTATATAGATTGAATTTCAATAAGTTAAATCATGCTATACGGCATAATCGTAAATCTGTGCCCCAGCGTGTGGATTAGGTTGAAAGTTAATACACTTCAGCAAAACCTGCGTATAATCCCCCCAAATTATTCATTACAATATTCATCAACTGTAAGCAATCCAATATCTAAGGTAAACACAATGCGCCCAAGCGGAAGAAAACCCGATCAGTTACGAGAGATTAAAATTACCCGAAATTACACAAAACACGCTGAAGGTTCTGTATTAATCGAATTTGGCGACACCAAGGTGCTATGCAATGCCAGCATTGAAGAACGTGTACCGCGTTTTTTGAAGGGACAGGGCAAAGGCTGGATAACCGCTGAATATGGCATGTTGCCCCGCTCAACCGGCGACAGAATGGGGCGAGAAGCCTCTCGGGGTAAACAAGGTGGTCGCACACTTGAAATCCAGCGTTTAATCGGCCGCTCATTGCGAACCGTTGTCGATCTGGAAAAACTGGGGGAACGCACAATCACGCTGGATTGTGATGTTATTCAAGCCGATGGTGGCACACGAACCGCTTCAATTACCGGCGGATATGTAGCCTTGATAGATGCGATCGAGCATCTTGCGCAAAAAACACCATCTATAAGAAAATGCATTAATCACGGCCTGGCCTCGGTATCCGTCGGCATCTACAACGGAACAGCTATTCTGGATCTTGACTACCCCGAAGATTCAAACGCCGAAACCGATATGAATGTGGTCATGAATGATCAAGGTAAATTCATTGAAATCCAGGGCACCGCTGAAGGTGAATGCTTTGACATGGCCGAACTCAACGCCATGATTGAGCTTGCCAAAACAGGCATTGCAGATTTACTCGCCCATCAAAAAGCGGCGTTAAATGTAAGCTGATACAGCAAAGGTGCAACAATGACACAAAAAGTTGTTTTGGCCACAAGTAACATTGGCAAGGTAAAAGAAATTCAGGCTGTCCTGGCCAATTGTGATATTGAAATACTGCCACAATCCCGATTTAATGTGCCCGAGGCCATTGAAGACGGCCTCACATTTGTCGAAAATGCCCTGATCAAAGCCCGCCATGCGAGCAAACTCACCGGCTTGCCGGCAATTGCCGACGATTCCGGCATCGAAGTTGATTTCCTCAACGGCCAACCGGGCATTCATTCATCACGATACGCCGGTGAAAATGGAAATAACGAAGCAAACAATGCAAAATTACTAAATGCCTTAAAAGGGGTAAAAAAAGAGCAGCGAACAGCCCGTTTTCAATGTGTCATTGTTTATTTAAAACACGCACTGGATCCCACACCAATGATTTGCCAAGCGGCCTGGGAGGGCTACATTACTGAAACAGCTGCGGGAACACAAGGCTTTGGCTACGACCCGATATTTTTTGTCACAGCAAAAAACTGCACATCTGCTGAATTAGCCCCCGCAGTGAAAAATAAAATCAGTCACCGAGGACAGGCCTTAAGCGCGTTTGTGGACGGCTTTTCCCGACTCAACAAACAAAAAACACAGCATTAGAACAGAGTATTGTACTTATGAACGAAGGCCATCTTTTTATTATCAGCGCACCATCCGGGGCAGGAAAAACCAGCTTGGTAAAAGCCTTGACCACTGAAATGGATGCCATATTTACCTCCGTGTCTCATACCACACGCCCCATGCGCCCCGGCGAAGTCGATACAAAAGATTATTATTTTGTGGATACAAAAACCTTCTTAAGTATGCGCGACAATAACGAATTCCTCGAATATGCCGAAGTTTTCGGAAATTATTACGGCACATCCCAACGATGCATCAAATCGCAATTGGGCAATGATACAGATGTCATTTTGGAAATAGACTGGCAAGGCGCTCAGCAGGTTAAAAAAATATTCCCCGAAGCGACCAGTATTTTTATACTGCCACCGTCAAAATCCGAACTCTTAAACCGCTTGCGTAACCGCGCTCAGGACAGTGAAGACGTCATCTCACGACGCACTCTTGAAGCCATTTCGGAAATGGCTCATTACCAGGAATTTGATTTCCTTATCATCAACGACATATTTGCCACAGCCCTCGAAGAACTGCGAAGCATTGTCATTACCCAACGCCTTGTTACATCTGTTCAAAAAAGTCGCTTTAAACCCCTTATTGACGAATTGCTGGAATAGTCCATCGCTTTCATTTATAATTACTTGTTCTGTTAAAATCACTGGAGTTCAATAAATGGCCCGTATCACCATCGAAGATTGCCTTGAAAACGTAGACAACCGATTTGATTTAGTCATGCTCGCAACAAAACGCGCCAAACAACTGGCCAACGGCCGTGAACCCCTGGTTCCATGGGAAAACGACAAGCCAACTGTTGTTGCCTTGCGTGAAATTGCCCTCGGCCTGGTTGACCATGCGTACGTAGACAAAAGCCTGGAAGACGAAGAAGTTAAAACTGAAACAGAAGAAGAGGGCGCCGAACTTGACCAACAAGCTTCTGACTCGCCTCAAGCGCCTGTGTAAGCTTGTTTGATCAATTGCAGTTAACTTAACGACAGAAAATAACACCGAAACACGACAACAAACAGGATTTGCCCCATACATCTCGCATGTATGCAACAAGCCGGTTACAGGAACTTTCTGTAACCGGCTTTCTTGTTGTTAAAAATTGATTTTATCAGTTGATGAAATCAATAATATACATTCAACAAACACATTTATTCTGTTTTTTTTAAAGGCTGGCCAAAAGAACCATGTTTTTAATCAGCGACCTTTGCACCATGCTAAACACCTATCTTGAGGAAGATGAGGTAAAGGAGGTTTATCGCGCCTATCTTTTTGGTGCCGAGGCACACGCCGGTCAAAAACGCATGAGCGGTGAACCTTACATCTACCATCCACTTGCCGTTGCCCGTATTCTTGCCGGTCTGAAACTCGACCATAAAACGCTCATGGCAGCCATTCTCCACGATGTCATTGAAGATACCGAATATGCCAAAGAACAACTCGCCATTGAATTTGATGATGAAGTTGCCACGCTGGTTGATGGCGTCAGCAAGTTAACCCAAATCAAGTTCGAGTCAAAAGCCGAAGCCCAGGCAGAGAATTTTCGCAAACTCATGCTCGCCATGGCCAAAGACGTGCGCGTCATCCTCATCAAGCTGGCCGACCGGGTTCACAATATGCGAACTATTGGAATCATGCGGCCCGAAAAAAAGCGCCGCATTGCCAAAGAAACATTGGATATATTTGTCCCCATCGCACACCGGCTTGGCATTAACAGCATGCGCATAGAACTGGAAGAGCTTGGCTTTGAAGCTGCGTATCCACTACGCCATAAAATATTGCAAGACTCCATCGCTAAAATCAGTGGCAACCGCAAAGAAATTATTAACAAAATTGAGGTTGTTGTAAAAAGCCGGCTGGAAGAAGAAGATCTGCATTGCCAAATCATCGGCCGTGAAAAACATCTCTATAGCGTCTACAACAAAATGAAAAACAAAAGACTGTCATTTGCCGATGTGTACGACGTATATGCATTTCGCATTGTGGTCGATAAAATCGATACCTGCTACCGCGTTATGGGCATGCTTCACAACTTGTATAAACCGCTACCCGGTCGTTTTAAAGATTATATTGCCATACCCAAAATTAATGGCTACCAAAGCTTGCACACCGTCTTGTTCGGCCCTTATGGCGTACCCATTGAAGTGCAGATTCGCACCGAGGAAATGGACAAAATTGCCGAAGCTGGTATAGCGGCTCACTGGCTTTACAAACAAGGTTCAAGCGCACACCCCTCGCCACAAAACTCCGCCAGTGAATGGTTACGAAGCCTGCTCGAAATGCAACAAACATCAGGCAATTCGTTTGAATTTCTTGAACATGTCAAAATGGATTTGTTTCCCGATGTGGTTTATGTTTTTACCCCCAAAGGTGAAATAAAAGAATTGCAACGGGGTTCAACAGCCATTGACTTTGCCTATAGCGTACACTCGGATATTGGCAACAAGTGTGTGGCCGTCAAAATTGATCGCCAATTATCCCCGCTTCGCACGCAACTGGAAACCGGGCAAACCGTGGAGATCCTAACCGCTCCCGGTGCCAAACCCAGCCCGGCATGGTTAAATTTTGTTGTTTCCGGGCGAGCGCGTACGCACATTCGTCATTACCTAAAAAGCCTGCAAACCAGTGAGGCAATTTCACTCGGGGCGCGATTACTTGACAGAAGCCTTGGGATTTATGCCATGTCCATAAACGGACTGCCTCAATCCCATAAAGATGCCACCGTTAAAAACTTCAACCTGAAATCTTTTGATGATTTGCTTTCAGAAATAGGGCTTGGCAATCGCATGCCTGCCCTTGTTGCCAAGCAATTGGTTCAGCAAATGCCTGAACATGCACGCCCGGCGAAGAAAAAAACACGTGGCGGCCAATTCAACATCAAGGGCCTTTTGTCAAAATATGCACCGTCGTGGCTGAAGCCTTCGGACGAACAACAACCCACACCTCTGTCAATTCGCGGAACCGAAGGTGTTGTGGTGAATTACGCAAAATGCTGTCATCCAATACCCGGGGACTCAATTGTCGGTATCTTCAGCGCAGGCAAAGGCGTTGTCATTCACACGGTAAACTGCAAAAATGTAAAAGACTATAAAAAACATCCCGAAAACATTCTCGAACTCCAGTGGGAAGAAAAACCAACGGGTGATTTCCCGGTAGAGGTTCGGGTAGAAGTCAGTAACCAACGTGGTGTACTGGCCACAATTGCCGCTAGAATTGCCGAACAGGAAGCCAATATTGAAAATATTTCACTGGACGACAAAGACCATCGATACACAGACCTGGTGTTTCTCATTAGCGTCAAAAACCGAAAACACCTGGCCGATGTTATGCGTCACATCAAACTGGTAGACAAAGTGACACGGATTACGCGCACAAAAGGCTAACAACACACAAACAACTTTATGCCGAAGCTTACAATATTTAAAATGAACAGAAATGACGCTCATGTTTTAAAGGTATCAAAATGACAAAAGACATTATTTCAACTCCAGACGCGCCACAAGCAATTGGCACCTATTCACAGGCCGTAAAAGTGGGCGACACCGTTTATCTCTCCGGGCAAATTCCGCTCATTCCTGACACCATGGTGCTTGTCGATGGCGATATCAGCCAACAGATCAACCAGGTTTTTCTGAATCTCGCGGCGGTATGCGAAGCGGCTGGCGGCACACTGCAAGATATCGTCAAACTCAATATTTTTCTCACCGACCTCTCCGCCTTTCCCGTCGTAAACGAGATAATGGCCCAATATTTCCAACAACCCTATCCGGCGCGCGCAGCCATTGGTGTATCCCAGTTACCCAAAGATGCCGAGGTGGAGATGGATGCTATCATGGTGCTCAATTCAAAATAACACGCCGATTTCCCCCGTGCCTGATAATTGCATTATTGCAATATGACTGCTAGTCATCGGATTCATTAACAACGGCACCAGACGTATTCATCATGTTTTGGAATAACAACGCAAAAGAGCAAGTGGACAGAACCGGCCTGATCCTTTCCGGTGGCGGCGCCCGGGCGGCCTATCAAGTTGGCGTATTAAAAGCGATTGCCGACACCTTACCAAAACATTCGCCAAACCCGTTCCCAATTCTCTGCGGCACATCTGCTGGCGCCATTAATGCCGCCGCACTTGCTGTTTATGCCCCTCAATTTAGAGAAGCAATCTGGCGTTTAGTACATGTATGGGGCAATTTTCACGTTGACCAGGTATTTAAAGCCGATTTCAGGGGCTTAAGCGGCAGCATGACCCAATGGATGAGCGCCAACATTCTCGGTCGCTCCAGCGAAAAAGCAGTTGCCCTACTGGACAGAACGCCACTCACACAACTGCTCAACCACTACCTGCCTTACCGGAAAATACAAGACTCGATAAATAGTGGTGCACTACACGGCCTGAGCATTACCGCCTCTAACTACGCAACCGGCAACTCTGTGGCGTTCTACCAGGGACACGAATCAATCAAGCCCTGGATAAGAGCAAACCATATGGGCTGTCCAACGCAAATTACCCAAGACCATTTAATGGCCTCATCGGCTATTCCCCTGATTTTTGCACCACAAAAACTGGAAGGTGACTACTATGGTGATGGCTCCATGCGCCAAACAGCACCGACCAGCCCGGCGCTGCACATGGGTGCAAACAAGCTTTTTATTATTGGCGTTAAACACGAGGCACCATTTAGCCCCTTAAAAAAACGCACCAAAAACGCACCAACACTAGGCCAGATTGCCGGCCATGTACTTGACAGTATTTTCCTGGACAATATTACATTGGATCTTGAACGCCTGGAACGCGTCAACCGAACCCTTAGCCAAATCCCTGATCGCCACATTCCCGGCGACAGCACCACCATTAAAAAAGTCGAATTATTGTTCATTTCCCCCAGCCAGGATTTGCATGACATTGCAGAAAAACACACCATGCTAATGCCCCGTTCAGTGCGCCTGTTTATGAAAAGTATGGGGGCTTCCACTGCGCTGGCCAGCTACCTATTATTTGAAAAGGCCTTTTGCCGAGAACTTATCGCTCTAGGTTATAGCGACACAATGGAAAGAAAAGAAGAGGTATTCAAATTTATGGGTATAGAGAAAACCTAGGGTACCTCTGAATAATTCCCTGGTGAGATGAGAGCAAGGCAAAAACAATCGAAAAAGCGGAGTTTATATGTAATAAATGCGCATTTTGAGAGCGTTTTTAACGCCGCTATCGCTCGCCAGGGAATTATTCAGAGGTGCCCTAGACATCATATTGCTTCCGCCCCTCACCCGTTCCACATCCAGCTTTAAGCCAGGATTAAGCCTTTATTGCTTAAATGCCCAGCAACTTTAACAAAACCCCCTCCTCTAAATTGTAGTTTTGTTGAAAGGCATTCGCCGCAATTGTTAACCCCAGTTAACAGCAACCCTGTTAACAAACAATTGAAAAGTTACAAAAACAATAAATAACAACAAGATAACGACAATAATAAGCACTTTCTTTGCACCTTTATTTGCAGGTGAAAAGACATACCAAGCCCCGCTTGTGGGGCTTTTTTTATCGCCCTTAAAACCTGGAATAATTGTTCATTGAACAAGCATCGAATTTGGCTTTTTTCCTGTAGAATCTAGCACTCTTTATGCAGACCACTCAGGATTTTATTTGATATGTTAAACATCGCCTTAAAACTCTCCGAAGAAATTGGCAGCTCTGAGCAGTTTATCGCTGCCGCTATTGCATTATTGGACGAAGGGGCAACCGTGCCCTTCATCGCTCGCTATCGAAAGGAAGCCACCGGTGCGCTGGACGATGTGCAGCTTCGGTCATTGGAAGAACGCCTCGCATATCTACGTGAGCTGGAAGAACGAAAACAGGTGGTTTTGAAAAATATTGAAGAACAAAACAAGCTGACACCAAGCCTGAAAAGCCAGATTGAAATAGCGGACAGCAAAACCCGGCTGGAAGATATTTACCGACCTTATGTACAAAAGCGTCGCACCAAAGCCCAAATAGCCAAAGAAGCAGGTTTGGCGCCATTAGCGTTTCAATTGCTGGAAGATCAATCCCAATCAGCCGATGCACTGGCACAATGCTTTCTCAATGCAGACAAAGCAATTACCACGGTTAGCGAAGCGCTTGACGGGGCCAAACAAATTCTCATGGAGCACTTTTCCGACAACCCCGAGCTTGCCAGCAAACTACGTGACTACCTCTGGGAAAATGCCAAAGTGAAATCCACCGTGGTCGAAGGCAAAGAACACGAGGGCATAAAATTCTCTGATTATTTTGACGCAGCCGAGGCTATTTCAAGCATACCATCACACCGTAGCCTGGCCCTGTTTCGTGGTCGAAATGAAGGCTTTTTAACACTCAGCCTCACCCTGGACGAAGATGCTGAAAGCGTTTCCATAAACAACAGCCAAGCCTGCATCAACACATTAATAAGGCATTTTGCCATTGACACCAATTCAAGCGCTGGAAAATGGCTGGCTGAAGCAGCCCGCTGGGCATGGCGGGTAAAACTTTCCACCCGCCTTGATACCGAGCTCAAATTACGCTTACGGGAAGAAGCCGAACAAGAAGCCATCAAAGTTTTTTCACAAAACCTGCATGCACTGCTGATGGCGGCACCAGCCGGTGCTCGCGCAACTATCGGCCTTGATCCGGCATACCGTACAGGTATCAAAATCGCTGTTGTCGACAACACCGGCAAATTTCTGGAAAACGCGGTAATCTATCCACATCAACCACAAAACCAATATGAGCAAGCGATTGAAATCCTGGTAAATTTGATAAAAAAATACAAGATTGACCTGGTGAGTATCGGCAATGGTACTGCGTCTCGGGAAACTGACCGACTGGTTGCCGACGTACAAAAGAAATACCCCGAGCTAAAACTGAATCGCATTGTCGTTTCAGAAGCAGGCGCCTCTGTTTATTCAGCATCCGAACTTGCCGCGGAAGAATTTCCTGATTTGGACGTAACCGTGCGCGGTGCTATTTCCATCGCCCGACGTTTGCAGGATCCGTTAGCCGAACTAGTCAAAATCGACCCGAAAGCCATCGGCGTGGGCCAATATCAGCACGATGTTAACCAACGCAAATTAGCCAAAAGCCTCAATGCCACAGTGGAAGATTGCGTAAACGCCGTTGGCGTGGACGTCAATATGGCATCAGCGGCGTTATTAACCCATGTCTCCGGGCTAAACCAAACGCTGGCGAAAAACATCGTCGCTTTCCGCGATCAAAATGGCAAATTCCGAGAGAGAAAACAACTACTGAAAGTCCCCCGACTTGGCTCAAAAGCCTACGAACAATGTGCCGGTTTTTTACGCATCATGGATGGCAGCAACCCTTTGGACGCTTCCACCGTACACCCGGAAGCCTATCCTGTTGTTGAAGACATTCTGACAAAAAATGCCTGTAGCATTAAAACCTTAATCGGCAACAGTAAGGCCCTGAAAAAACTCAACCCCGCAGACTACAGCAATGAAAACGTGGGTGAATTAACAGTAACCGATATTATTGCCGAATTGGAAAAACCCGGTCGTGATCCAAGGCCCGAATTTAAATCAGCCACTTTCAAAGAAGGCGTTGAGAAAATCAGCGATCTGCAAGAAGGTATGATTTTGGAAGGCGTGATCACCAATGTCACCAATTTTGGGGCTTTTGTGGATGTTGGTGTACATCAGGACGGCTTAGTACACATTTCCGTTTTAGCGGACAAGTTTGTCAAAGACCCCCACACCATCGTGAAGACAGGCCAAGTTGTTAAAGTCAAGGTCATTGAGGTTGATTTGCCGCGCAAACGCATCGCGCTTTCCATGCGCTTGGCCGAATCCGCCAAAAGCGCACCGAAAAACGCAGGGCCGAGGAAATCACAGGCAACAAAACGCAACTCGGTTGGCAAGGCGCATACACAATCACAACCTGAAGTAAATAACGCTTTTGCCATGGCTTTTGCAAAAGCCAAAGGCTAAAAAAAGGGCTTTAACAGACATAAGACCAAGGGAACTTATCAATTATTGCCCCATCTAATTTACACTACATTAACTTATGCTAATATAGATTGATAGATTGAAATCCGTTCCTGACAAACGAGCAAACCTGGGAGAACCACATGACTAAATCAACAGTATATAAAAAACCACTGACTATTGCGCTTTTAGCCGCAGCCGCTATTTTTAGCGCAAGTAGCGTACTCGCATGCGGCGGTGAGGCCTCTGGCAAACACATTGGCTCCATGATAAAAGTCAACACCACCAAGTCCACCTTTACCATTCGTGATGCAGAGACCAACAGCCCTATCACCTTCAATGCCGATGAAGACATCATGGCCGAAGTCAAGGATGTTCGTGGCCGTATCATGGTGAACTACGAAGAAAATGACGAAGGCGCGTTAACTGCGGTAGGTGTTACGTTTTAAATCAAAGCATTACAGCACGCCTTACACAAAAACCGGTAGCAAATCGGCTCCGGTTTTTGTGCTATTAAAATTCAGCCTCAAGCCATCCACCTGCCACTGCATAAACTCGCTCATATTTTCCTGTCACAAGCAACCTGCCAGCAATTATGGATAATGAAGCGCTTTCTTGACTACACTTATAAATAGATACACCGTTATCGTAATCAAGACCACGGAGTACGCGATTGGACGATTTTGCCGATGCTAAACAGATAGCCTTGTTGGGCATTGCACTGGCCATTGGTCTTTTAATTGGGGTAGAGCGCGGCTGGAAGGCACGTGATGCTGAGGAGGGCAAAAGAATCGCAGGGCTGCGCACTTTCGGGCTCACCGGGCTTTTGGGCGGGGCCGCGGGTATGCTTACCCATTTTATTGGCGCAACTGCCTTTGGTTTTGTTTTTATCGGTTTTACCGGCGCCGTTACGGTGGCCTATGTTGTGCGGCAAAAACTAATCGACGATATCAGCATTACCGGCCTGGTTGCGCTGTTGCTTACCTTTATTTTAGGTGGTCTTGCGGCACTTGATCATGTCAATCTGGCGGCTTCGGCAGCGGTGGTAACCGTGCTGATATTGAGGTTTAAAGATGTATTGCATAGCTGGCTGAGAAGGCTTGAGCAACAAGAACTCCATTCTGCCTTGCAGTTATTGTTAATATCGGTTGTACTATTACCCATCCTGCCTGACCGCGGTTACGGCCCGTGGCAAGTGTTAAACCCCTATGAAATCTGGTGGATGGTGGTGCTCATCGCCAGTATTTCCTTTGTTGGTTATTTCAGCATGAAAATTGCCGGCACGGAAAAAGGCGTGGTATTAACCGCTATCACTTCCGGCCTGGCTTCTTCTACCGCTCTGACCTTGCATTTTTCTCGCTTATCGCAAAAACAAAACGATATGAAGAACCTGTTAGCTGCGGGCATTTTACTGGCCTGTGGCACCATGTTTCCCCGGATTGTATTAATTGCAACACTCATCAACCCCGCATTGTTTAATTCACTTATCACCCCCATGACCATAATGACGTTGCTCACCTTTCTCTTTGCCTTGATCATGTGGCGAAAAGGCACACAACAGCCACCGGGCGAGCTAACACATTTAATCAATCCCCTGGATCTCAAACCAGCCCTGTTTTTTGGTGCGCTATTAATACTGATTATGATTCTGGGAAAAGCGGCCATCTATTTTTTTGGTGATACCGGACTCTACATGCTGGCAGCGGTTTCAGGCATAGCCGATGTTGATCCAATTAACCTGACATTATCAAGAATGAGTATCAGTGATTTGTCGCTGGACGTTGCCGTATTGGCTATACTGATTGCAGCCGCAGTAAATACCGTGGTAAAAGGCTTGCTCGCCGCGTTTATTGGCGGATCCACATTGCTATTGCGAGTATTCACACCTTTATTCATTACCGCAATTGTTGGTGTAATTGTTGTGATATTAACGTAATTGTTGTTTGCTGTTGGCGAGCGTTAAAAGTAAATCGCCAACCTTGTTTACACTGGCAATATTTTTGAATCCAAGTGCTGTAAAGCAGAGATAGCCGTTATTGTCTCGCACAAATGTTGCCCTAAAAATAATATTTCCAGCGCCCTTATCATCTTCCCGTAAATTAAATTTTTTTAACTGATGCGGATGGTAAGTATCAAACGCCCTCACCCAAACATCATTCAGAATTATCGCGCGCCGGTTTGTAATTATATACACAGAATACGTCAACCTCTTCGTCGGTGAAAAACGAATCATCGCTATTACAAATAGTATTGCTGCAAAAAACAAAGGAAAGACCAAAAACACCACGGTTAATGAAACTGAATATCGAATAAATCGAAAAAATATCTCACGCCTTGTGCGCGAGACGTAAAATGGACTTGAATGCGATAACCAAACCACAAGTTCACCATGCTCTAATTCTGATCTGATCCAATGTTTTTCATTAGGCGTTAACCTGAGCATAAATCACTCCTCACAATCTTCCACAAACAATTAACCAAAGCCGATAAACAACGCGGAAGATGCAAACACAGCGGCTCTAGCCTCTTTCGCAGAGTCCTCATGATTTCCTGATGCCTGCACACGCACAATATCCGGCATATTTTTCTTTTTCCAATTTAGTTGCTGACCAAGATAAGAAATAGCTGCTTCCCCTTCACCGTTAAGCAGAATTATTGTTTCTATATTTCGGGTTTCCTTCACCAAATCAAATGCCTCTTCAACTGTTACGCAGTAAGATGCCATCAGCGAGTTCTCTGGGTCTGCGTTATAATATTGCGCAAACTTTTCATCATTGCATATCACAACTCGACATGGATATACTTCTGCCATCACTCTCTCCTTTTCGATTGTGTAACCACCGATTTAAACTAATAAACCCATACATCAATAGCGACGATTCCTCTTCAGAAATGTTGGTCTGTGATAAAAAATCCGAATTAAAGTATTGTGACGAACCCAACTCGCTAATATCACGATAATCAGATGGCATGTTTTTCAGGAAAGTATCGAGCGGAATAATTGTTCCCGATTTTTTACGTTCAATTATATTCCTGGGTATCCTGTTTTTGAATAACTGACTCAGCACCAGTTTGCCGTCTGGATAAACATATCTTCGATTATCATTAAGCTGAAATGCGGATTTGTACACAGCCAAATTTGTCAATGGATGATGCACCGATATATTACTCCGTTTTTCAGGATAATAAGTTTGTGGAAAAATCATTCCGCCCTGTTTTTCAATGGTGTTAAGGTAAAATAATTTTCTAAGCAACTCACCGGGATAAAAATCCAATTTCTTGCCCAGATACTCTACAACATAATCAGACAAATCCTTACCATGAACAAATATGTCCTCCAGCCGATCAAAAAAACGAAAATGTGCCCGCGCATAGACCCATCCCAAAGGTAATCGGGGATGCTGAGCATGGGTAAACAAAACGCTGGTATTTTTTACGCCACCAAAAATCGGGTCGCCTCCCTCACCCGTTATAGCGGAATTTTTCGTTGCCTGCGCCAATGCGTATTTGGCAATAACACAAGTATCAATCACCGGGCCAATATGAGCCCGAGTGAATTGATGGTGCAGATGTAGAAAATCATTCGATGATAGTTGCGCGTACCGCAACGGGGACTGGCAATAACTCGCCATCTCACTGGCATACTGAATCTCTCCGTCGCCAAATTCCGCCGTCGTTTCTTCGTCATACCCTAAGGTCAGTATGTCTGCCGTAACACCATCGCGACTAAAACAATGCGCCATCACCGATGAATCGATGCCTCCTGAACACCACACATCAAATTGTTTTTGATTTTTTGATATTTTTTTTACTTCTTCATTAATCGCATCCGCTACATCATTAACATGATGATCGGCTTTTTCCGCTATCGGCGTAAAGATATTCTCTTCAGTGATTTTGTGGTTCTTATAGTGATATAACGTGACGTTTTTACAGGATTTAACTTCATCAAATACAGTCATACCCTGAGGCACATAACCTAAGGAAAAATAAAGCGCCATCGCTTCTTCCGACAGTTTTCTCTCCACATTATTTTTTTTAGACCATTCATCAATTAGTAGAATATCATCAGAGAGAAAAAGCTGACTATCGGATAAGACATAGAGTAGAGGGTATTGCCCAAGATAATCTCGGCCAAACACAATATGCCGCTCTCTTGTATTTATGTCGATAGCAATGCCACGCTCTGCTTCTGCCAGCGCGGCTATCGATACTAAATCACTCAGACCCGGTGACAGATACAGTGTGTTTTCGGCAGATGTTCTTACAATAAAACCGTCATATCGCACCTTAAAGGCGTTGAGTTCTATTTCTAGCCACATTATTTAATTACGCCTTAATATTGGTGATATTATTTTTCTGCAACAAAAATGTCACAAAGACAGAATTGGCATTAATAATATCAACAGAATTAAATCCCAACGCTGAAAATGTTTGCAGATACCAGGATAATGGGGCCGGTGTTAACACATCTTTTATCTGTTTTCGCTTAGTCTCTATCTCGTGATGAGTCATTCCATTATCCCGTTTGAACTCATCATAAAGACAGCCAGCCAGTGAAGATGAGGTCAGTTTTTCCGTCAAAATCACCATGCCATTTTCATTTAATGCGGATTTTATTTTTTTCAAATAGTCTTCACGCTGCTCGATAAAATGCAGTACCCAATTGGCGATAATGACATCATAAGGCCCATATTCAACAGGAAAAGAATCGGAGTGTATTAATGTTGCCTGATTAAATGAACGCTTTAGCATTGCCTTGGCATTATCTACCCCGTATATATTTCGATAACCGTTATCATGCAAGCGCTTTAATGTTTCTCCTAACGCGCTGCCTACGTCAATAATCTTTGGGTTATCGAATTGACGTAATGTAATCGCTTGCACTGTCTTGTTTATGACACGCTGATAATCCGGGATTTCTCGCTCGGCGATTTCTAAAAACTGATTTGCGACAGTTTCATCAAATTTCCATGAGCCTTCTTTTATTTTGCATTCCTGAGACAGTCTTCTTCGGTCACGGCTACGCCTCTGACTCACGGGATTATCAGACCATGAACGCCTGAATCCTTTTAAATCGGGCAGACTATCCTCAAGTGTTACAAGCTCTCTTGCATCTTTCTTGACATAACGGGCAGCTAGCCGTAAGGGTGTTGTGGATGAACTGACGCCACCATCAACGTAGTTCAACATTGCTTCATTTTTTGGAAACTCAAGTTTATCTTCGTTTTTCCCAAAACTGTTTAACGAAAACATCAAATCCATTGCACGCAGCGACGATGTCGCGCTTATCCCCATCAAGGATTCATTGCTATCCGCAATATTGACTTCCTGCTCATAAACGTATTCCGTTATGATGGCATGATGTGGTAGTTTTCCTGTCCGTATGCTTTTGGGGTATGCAGTCTCCACAACCACTGTTTCTGTTGCAACACGGCACATTTCATCAATAATGTTTTTTGGATCAGTAAAAAGATAAATCACACCGGCCATTAACACAACGTCGTAGCTATCAACTTCTGCCTCTGCCAAAAAACTTCTGATATCTTGATGATGGATACGTGCTCGACTTTCCCAGTGAATCAATAAATTTCGTGAATGAGTCGCGTACTTTTTTTGTACTTCTACACCGGTATATGAAGACGCGCCGTGATACAGACACCATTGCCCGGCAGCACCCAAACAGGACCCAAGATCCAGAATGCTTTTCTCGGCAACCAGCCACTGGGGAAGCAATACATTTAGTTTAGCTTCTAACATTTTTCTTGTTACAGGGTTGAAGTGTCTGTTTTTTCTGTTATCGTCAAGATAGAATCCCGGAAAATCATCAAAAACACGGACACGATTTTCTTTTAAGTTCATTATACTGGCCATTAGTCCACCTCAATATTCACAACAAATAATTAATTTGTAAAATGTGTTCCGTTATACATTGGATGACTGTTTTCAGTAGCACCTACGGCACTGAATACATGTAGTGGCAATACCCGCAAGTGCTCATCATCGGTTTCAAAATGATGGGGGCACATTTTCTGAAGCACAATTGACTTGCCGGGATATAGTGATTCCGAAACACAGTGATTACCCATTCCGACGACGCTGCGGCCAGTCCCTGAAAGCACATATACCACTCTCACTGTTGAATGAATGTGATGAGCCTGCTCTGCAGAATATGGAGGAATACTCAATAACTGCAACGTTGGATCTCCCGGTCTTTCGGGCGGAAACACCTGCTTCGTCGAGCAGCCATTAACATAAGGCAGGTTTGTGTTTTTTGTTATCGTCGACAATTTATTTTCCGGCATGTAGCCGCGAATAACGGTTGCAATATGCGTACTTGTGACACTGAGCGGGCCTGACTTCAGCAAAGCAGTTGTTTTATCTTCGGACAAATAAAATATTGAATCACCTTTTTCTACAGCAACAGACTGCTCGCCAATAAAGGTTTTGAAATAATATAAATCGCCATGCCGTGCTTCTACAGCCGCACTTAATCCGGCTTCAAAATATTCCACACCATAAAGTGATTCTGTTATTCGCTTGTCGCCTATCGTATTCATTATCGGTACAGAAGCTTCCATCGCAGTTTTACCTCCGGTTTGCAAGTGATAGCAATTAAACAAACAATCTGTAAAAGATCATATGCATTCGACAAGCAAACCGCAGCAACTATGTACCCAACGGTTTCACAGTAAGCTGAATGGCGTTATTTTAAGGTTTAGCGGTTTTTGGGTTTATGCCCGAGAGAAATTTTACATATCGTATCAACCGACATTATTTGCCCATCGATCGTACTCAATCGCAACAACACAAAGCCGGTGTTACCTACATCAGCTACCTGTTTATCAACCCAAGCGCTTGTTCTGGTCAGTAGATTTTGCTATAAAAACAAAAAAGGGTCTGATCAACGATAAAAACAGGTCAGTCGTATGATAAAAAAAATCACACGCTTACATAAAGTACCACGACTGGATTATCAGCCAGCGTGCATGTCACTCCGTCACAACATTCCCGTTTCATACCACGCCTTTAATACGCTTTCGTCATACCACTTTAATAAAAATAACCTCTTAACCTACTTTTTTTCTTCATTGAGCACGCAAGTATGAAATACTCAAACTTGCCACCAGGCACACATTTACCCCTGCTGTTGTTATCCTTGATGCTGGTGGCTTGTGCAGCTGATAAAGGAAATGAAGGCGAACAAAACAACGCTGGAAACGCTGGAAGCCAGCTCTCAATTTTCCTCAACGATACAGGCATTACCACCTGCTCTGATTACGACTATACAACACCCGATGACCTGCCCTGCCCACAGGACGGTTTTCCTGGTCAGGACGCCGAATTCGGTCGTGATGCTCAAGCGCAGGCGGGTACTCTGGTCAAGGTGGGCGGTGGCCGGGCCGGTTTCGATTTCACCAAGCTGGATGCCAATGGCAACCCGCTCGCCGACCAGACCGTGGACTATGCCACCACCCCGTGGAGCTGCGTGCAAGACAACCACACCGGCCTGATGTGGGAAGTCAAAACCACCGATGGCGGCCTGCGGGATGCTAATCATACCTACACCTGGTACAACTCTACGGGCGTCAACGACGGCGGTGACCCCGGCACAGCCAATGGCGGCACCTGTGTCGACAGTAGTAACTGCGACACGGAAAAATACGTGGCCGCCGTTAACGCCGTCGGTCTGTGTGGGCAGACAGACTGGCGTCTGCCTCAAAAAGTAGAGCTTCGCTCCTTGGTGGATCACAGTGCATTTACCCCAGCTATTGACACGGATTACTTTCCAAACACGAATGACAGCCGTGAAACATTCAGCACGGCATTTTGGACAATATCGCCATCCGCCTTTTATGTGAATATTGCCTGGAGCGTTGATTTCGTATCTGGTCTTGACTATCTAGATACAATAAACGGAAAAAGTGCTACCAGATATGTTCGACTTGTTCGCGAAGGGCGGTGATGATGTTTTTAGCAGGGTATCCGTTACACCAAGTAGAAACTGTCATTCACAAAGCCCACCCAGGTGATGGCTTCAGGGAAATTCAATATGCAATGCGCTTATATTGCTGCGCTAACCAGAATGATTTAACCGAAGACATCGCAAAAAGGGGGATACGCCAATGACAAAATGGAATGTGACACCACTGATTGTAACGGTGAGCATCCTCACCGGGTTACCACCTGTCGCTCAAGCGACCGAAAACTGCAATATCCGCGTTACCGCCACTACCCCCGACAGCCGTTTTACAGTTAATGCTGATGGCACCGTCACTGACAAGGCCACAGGGCTGATGTGGAAGCAGTGTAGCGAGGGCCTCAGTGGCGCCGACTGTACAACGGGCACCCTTGAAAAGGTCGAATGGCCAGATGCCTTACGGTTGGCGGAGACACTCAATAACAACAGCGGTTTTGCCGGCTATACCGACTGGCGTTTGCCAAACGTCAATGAATTAAATTCGATCGTTGAATTGCAATGTGCCAAGCCTGCCATCAATGCCACGGTATTCCCGGCAACAGATTTTGATGAGTATTGGTCGGCATCTCAAGCAGGAGGGTTCTCGGCCTGGGTGGTCAGTTTTTTTCACGGATACGTTAGCACCCCAACAACACAACGCGTTCTCAATAGTGTTCGTCTCGTTCGCGGCGGACAGTAATTGCACATTTAGGCTTTCGTCGTCATAAGCAGCATGGTGACCTTGTTTAAATTATTTTAGGAACTAGAAAAATGAAATATCCACAATCCAATCTGCATTTCCTCATACTGATGCTGCCCCTGCTGTTGGTGGCTTGTGGTGGAGACGGAGGTAGTGATGGGGACAGCGGTGGCGGTCTGCCCACGCTCAGTATCGCCAATGCCAGCGTCACCGAAGGTGACAGCGGCACGACCAGCCTCACTTTTACTGTCACTCTCAGCGATCTGGCTAACGGTAGTGTGGATGTGGCCTACAGCACCAGCGATGGCAGCGCCACAGCCGGCAGTGACTACACCGCCGTCAGCAACAGCCCCCTCACCATCCCCGCCGGCAGCACCTCGGCGACCATAACTGTCACCGTGCTGGGTGATACCGATACCGAAAGCAATGAAACCTTTAGCCTTACCCTGAGCAATCCCTCGGCCAATGCCGCCCTTGGCACTGCGGTGGCCACGGGCACCATAGTCAATGATGATGTGGCGACTATTTCCCTCAACGACACAGGCATTACCACCTGCGCGGATGAGGCAAACAATGACTTGGCCTGTCCGCAGGCAACCCACCCCGGCCAGGATGCCGACTACGGCCGTGATGCCCAGGCCCAGGCAGGAACCCTCACCAAGGTAGGAGATGGCAGTGGCGGCTTCGATTTCACCAAACTCGATGTCGACGGCAATCCGCTAACAGACCAGAGCGTGGCATATACCACCACCCCGTGGAGTTGCGTGCAAGACAACCACACCGGCCTGATGTGGGAAGTCAAAACCACCGATAAGGGCCTACATGACGCCAGCTACTTCTATACCTGGTACAACTCCACGGGCATCAATGATGGCGGTGATCCCGGCACGCCCGATGGCGGCGACTTTGGCGGAGACTGTTTCGATGCCAGCAACTGCAACACCGAAAAATACGTGGCTGCGGTCAATGCCACCAGCCTGTGCGGCCAGACGGACTGGCGCCTGCCCACAGTGGATGAATTGGCGTCGTTAGTGAACAGTTCCATTGCATATCCTCCCATCATCGACAGGGATTATTTTCCCAACACACAGTCCTTGGATTATTGGTCTTCGTCGCCACTTGCCAGCCGTTCGGGCGGCGCGTGGTATGTCGGTTTCGGCAATGGCGGCGTCAGCGAGGACAACTTTAAATCCAGTACGAAGCGCGTTCGTCTCGTGCGCGGCGGATAGTGTTCTTAGTGGAGGAAAAAGCAGTGTGGCACTTCCCGCGCTATCCAAGTATGCGCTTGGAACAGTCCGTGGTGACAAACCCTGGGGATCTCTGCCGGCTCACCAGCCGGATGCATCACGATATCGAGGAAGCAGACCATCGGCAAGGCGAAATGAAAATGAGGATGATTTTAGTGGCCGAGACAAACAGAAATACCACAATGAAAAATGGGAGGCTCATCATGAAAGAAAAGACCATTTCGGCACTGATCATGGCAATGACCATCTGGGCCGGGGTTCCGGTCGTGGCCCAGGCGGCCTGCAATCCTAATATCACCGCCACCGCACCCGACAGCCGTTATACCGACAACGGTGACGGCACTATCACCGACAAGGCCACGGGGCTGATGTGGAAGCAATGCTCCGAGGGCCAGAGCACGACCACCAACGCCTGTGATACCGGCGCGCGAA
>Ga0256830_1000678_pt1 | contig 25741 bp, 25 predicted proteins | sample 128326metaG_FD_190537 | JGI IMG/M metagenome (GOLD analysis project Ga0256830, IMG submission 190537) | Hydrothermal vent microbial communities from Lau Basin, Pacific Ocean - 128-326 | ecosystem: Environmental > Aquatic > Marine > Hydrothermal vents | place: Pacific Ocean: Lau Basin | collected... | reverse complement strand
ACGCATTAGCATGATGCGGTCATTGCCTTCTGTTTTCTGGCAGCGCGGGCAGTTGAGGTGAACAAGGTAGAGCTCTTTGGGGCGCTTGCCTGACTCGATCAGGCCGATCGACATCTCGCGCACCGGTACCTGCAGGGTGCCTACATTGCCTTTGTGAATCTGCACCCGCAGATTGAATGGTGCCGGCAGGTAGCTGATCCGGCGTGATGCCGAGCGGCTATGTTTTAACAGGCGAATCCGTTTTCCGCGAAACATGCCGGTACGGTTGAGCGCCAGCCCCGGCCACTCCTCTTCCAGTTCCAGATTCTCAATCTCCGTCTGCTGGCGTTTGGCATAGAGCTCACTGGCGATCGGCATGTGCAAAAAGCACGAGGTTGGCATGGTGTGAATGCACTGCCCAGCCAGGTCGATATCCTGATTGTGCCATTCAGGGTAGTCATCAGGGCAGCCACACTCACGAATCATGGTTTCTGATAGACCTTTTTCACGGTGGCGAAAACGTTAAAAAAGAAGACCCAGAAACCGATCCCCATCACCGTTGAAACGCTGGCGATGATCGGCTTGTAGATCTGATGCATCGCATCCATCCCCTCCAGGTCACCGGCCAGCAGCAGATTTCCTTCCAGCGTGCCGAAGGTCATCAGGGTGCTGTAAAAACCGATCAGGCCGAGCGCAGTCCACCAGAAGGTGTGGAACACCAGGCGGCGCGACCACAGCGCTACGCCAGAAATTTTCGGTAGCATATAGTAGGTGGCGGCCATGCAGAGAATCACCACGCCGCCAATCACATTCATATGGGCATGCGCCAGCGGGTCGATCATATGCCCCGGCCCACCGTACGGGCTGCCGATGGAGTCGAGCCATGCGCGCACGGGTGGCTGGATCTGCCACACGCCATGCACGGTACCCACCATAAAACAGAAGGTAGAAAAGAAGAGGAACTTGATTAAATCGCGATCTTCCGGGTGTGAAACTTGCTGTGTAGTCATCTAAATAAATCTTTAAAATTAAGTTGAGGCCTTTGCATGACTCATATTTTCCCTGCTGGAACGATCACTGTTTCTCGTGCAAAGGGCTCAAGTTGTAGTGCTGTGTTCGCGATGGCTTGCACATGCGGCACGTGGCGTTTTTTGTGCGCTAAGTCTATCGAATTCATTGAATGCGTGCAATCAGAGCCCATGTCGATAGCCGGGCTGAACGTTATTCGCTGGTCGAGGCCTCGCCGTTGCCACGTGGATCGCTGGCGGCCGTCACCCTGTTTTCGACGCGATCCCATAAAATCGCCTGCATATTACCGTAATGGCGGCCGCGCTTTTTAAGGTTGTGTCCCATTGATGTCAGCTTTGAGATGGTCGCGCGATCAAAGGTCCCTGGCTCAAAACTGAGCTGGTCCGGTAGATACTGATGATGAAATCGTGCGGCGCTGACCCAGGCGTGAGGGGGCTTGCCGGCAGCAAACTCCAGCGCAGCGAGCAGCACCATGGTGATGATGCGGCTGCCGCCGGGGGTGCCGAGGATTGCGACACGCTTTTTATCTTCCAGAAAGGTGGGGGACATGCTGGAGAGCGGGCGTTTTCCTGGCGCAATTGCGTTGGCCTTGTCTCCAACCAGCCCGTAGACGTTGGGGGTGCCGGGTCTGGATGAAAAATCGTCCATCTCATCATTCAGCAGTACGCCGGTGCCGGGGGGGACAAACGCCGCACCAAATGGATAGTTGATCGATAACGTGGCGGCGACACGGTTCCCCTCTCGGTCGAGCACAGAAAAGTGGGTGGTGTCGCGACCGGCTCGATTATCCGCGATCCCCGGTAGCTGGCTGCTGGGGGTCGCTCGGGAGGGGTGGATGGTACTGGCAAGCCCGGCGGCATAGAATGGGTGGGATAAGCGCTCAACTGGGATCGAGACAAAATCGGGATCGCCCAGGTACTCAGCGCGGTCGCGGTAGGCGCGGCGCATCGCTTCGGTGATCAGATGAATGCGAGTCGCCCTCGCCACTCTATCGAGCGGGTAGTTTTCGAGGATCTGGAGCATCGTCGCCAGTGCAATGCCTCCGGATGAGGGGGGCGCCGCGGAGGTGATCTCAATATCGCGGTAGCGAAATTTGATGGGCGCACGCTCTACCGTTTTATATTGCGCCAGATCTTCCATTGTCCAGATGCCACCCGCCTTGCGTGTACCTTCGACCAGCATTCTGGCAACCGGTCCGCGGTAAAAACCGGCCGCACCTTTTTCTGCAATTGCTTTGAGTGTGTTGGCGAGGTCGGGCTGCTTCACCAGATAACCTGCCGCCGGCTTTTTATTGTTGTGCAGGAAAATAGCGGCGGCAGAAGGTGACTTTCTCAGCGCTTTGAGGCGGAAGCCGACCAGACGCCGGTAACGCTCATCCACTGCAAAGCCCTCCTGTGCGAGCGCAATGGCGGGGGCGAGGCTCTGGCTGAGTGGTAACTGGCCATATTTATTCGCCAGGTGTTCCAGTGCAGCGGGCACACCAGGAATGCCTGCTGCGAGCGGTCCATCAATCGACAGCTTTGGAATCACATCACCCTTTTCATCGAGATACATATCGCGGTGCGCTGCCAGTGGCGCACGTTCGCGGCCGTCGAGCATGGTCTGAAAGCCGTCCGACTCGCGGTGAAGTAGCCAGAAGCCGCCACCGCCGAGACCGGAACCGGCAGGCTCTACTACCGCCAGTGCGGCAGTTACCGCGATTGCGGCATCAAAGGCGTTGCCCCCCTGGTTGATGATTTCGATGCCAGCCTGAGTGGCGAGGGGGTGGGCGGAGACGACCGCTGCCGCAGAGGGGGTGGATGATAAAGGGGGTTCCGCTGCGATTGTGAGCGGTGAAAAGAGCAGGAGTGTTGCGCTGAGGAGTAGTCTACGGTAGCTCATCGGTAACGGTATCCTGATGACATGAGAGGGCGGTTGAGAATGGCCAGCGCCCCCCTCAGTCAGACTTCGCCTGCGCTGATGCGGTCGTATTTTGCCCTTAATTCCGCTTCGCTCTCCTTGTGAGCCGGGTCAAACGGGATACAGTCGATTGGGCAGACCTCAACACACTGCTGTGTTTCGAAATAGCCGACACATTCGGTGCAGAGGTTCGGGTCGATCACGTAGATCTCATCGCCCTGCGAGATAGAGCCGTTGGGGCATTCGGGTTCACACACATCACAGTTGATGCATTCGTCTGTAATCATTAAAGCCATAATAAAGCGGTTCCTGCGGTTAAAACTTGCTGCTGAGCGGCGGATTTTAGCGCATTTTACGGCAAAGCGCAGTCTCGATCTCGGGGTGGACAAAGGCGCTGATATCACCGCCGAGCGCGGCAATTTCACGCACTAAACTTGAAGAAAGGTAGGTGTATTTTTCGGAGGGCATCAGAAAGAGCGTTTCGATATCTGCGGCGAGTTTACGGTTCATCCCGGCGAGCTGAAACTCATACTCAAAGTCAGATACCGCACGCAGCCCGCGGATGATCACGCTGGCCCGCTTTTCCTTTGCAAACTTGACCAGTAGCTGGTCGAAGCCACACACCTCGACATTATCAATGCCGTTAAGCGCAATGCGTGCCAGTTCGATTCGCTCTTCAGCGCAAAAGCGTGGTCTCTTGCCGGGGTTAGTGGCAACGGCGACAACCACATGCTCAAACAGCCGTGCTGCGCGCTGTACCAGATCGCTGTGGCCATTGGTCAGCGGGTCAAATGTTCCAGGATAGATCGCTCGCTTGCCCATGTTTAATTTCCGTGAGGTTGGTTAATGATCCAAATATTAACAGGCCGCAGCATTCAGCCCAATGGTCTCTCCTGGTGGTCGCGGGTGGCGAGGGCGTAGATCACCTTGCCGGCCTGCTTTTCACGATGAAACTGCCAGCCATCGGGAAGCTGTGGTGGACGCGACCCTCTGGCGCGCTCCAGATAGATAGAGGCGCGTGGTGCCAGCCATCCGGCGATCTCGAGCTGGGCGCAGTATTTTTCGAGGCTCTCTGTTTCGAACGGCGGATCAAGAAAGACAATATCAAACGGCTGTGGTGGCCGCTGCAGATAGCTCTCTGCATTGCACTGCTCAATCTGCGCGCCGCTGGCCCTGAGCAGGTTCGCATTAGCAGTGAGCTGTTTGATGACAGCACTGCTTTGATCAATCATCACCACCTCGGTGGCACCGCGTGACAGCGCCTCAAAGCCAAGCGCACCGCTGCCACTGAAAAGATCCAGGCAGCGTGCGCCGGCGATGGTGGTTTGCAGCCAGTTGAATAGCGTCTCGCGAATGCGATCCGGTGTGGGGCGCACCCCCGGCGTGGCGATAAAGTCGATTTTCCGACCACGCCACGTGCCACCGATGATACGCAGCCGTCCGGCGTTGCTATGGTTAGCCACGGGCTTATTCAAAACCGGTGGCAGCCTTCCCCTCTGGTGGCGGCGCACCGACAGTGACGGTGATCATCTTGTCAGGGTGGATGCGGCGTTTAAAGGCGTCGCTGATCTGTTCAAGGGTGACTGCGTTGATGCGCTCGCTATAGGTATCGAGGTAATCGAGCGGCAGCTGGTAAAAGCCGATGTTACCGAGAAAACCGAGGATCTTGCTGTTGCTTGCGATACGCAGCGGGAAGCCGCCGGTGATGTTGCGTTTTGCGGCCTCCAGCTCTGCGGCAGTTGCACCGTTATCGATATACGACTGTAGCGTTTCGAACATCACCTCAATGGCGGCAGTCGACTGGTCGTTTCGGGTCTGCAGCCCCATCATAAAGGGGCCGGCGACGCGCATCGGTGAGAAAAAGCTGTAGGCGCTATAGGCGAGCCCCCGCTTCTCACGAATCTCGTGGCTGATGCGTGACACCAGCCCACTACCCCCGAGGATATGGTTGCCAACATAGAGCGCAAACAGATCCGGGTCGTCACGCGTCACCCCCAACTGACCAATGGTGATGTGGGTCTGTGTCGAGGGGTGTTCGATATTGATCGTTACCCCCTTTTCGATTGCAGCGGGTGGCGCAACTCTCGGCGCTGCGCTGCCGGTTTTAAGCCCTCTGGTGAGCTGAGCGGCAACCGCTTCCGCGGCTGCACGATCAAGGTCTCCGACGATGGCGATAACCGCATTTTTTGCAACATAGTACTGCTGGTAGTGCTGCACTATGTCATCACGGGTCAGAGCCGCGACGCTCTCTTCATACCCAAGCGAAGGGGCAGCGTAAGGGTGGTCGCCATAAAGCGCCTTAAAAAAGGCTTTGTTGATGATCGATTGTGGTGACTGTAGCTGCGACTGAATGGCGATGATGGTCTGTTTTTGATTGCGTTCAAAGCTCGCCTGCGGAAAGGTGGGCTGGCTGGCGGTGAGTGCAAATAGCTCAAGCGCAGGGGTTAACAGCGCGGGGTCGGTCAGGCTGCGTAGCGTCATAATCGACATATCGCGATAGGAGCCGGTGCCAAATTCTGCCCCAAGGCCGTCAAATTTTTCTGCGATTTGATCGGCATTCAGCTCGCCTGCACCCTCATCAAGCAGTGAATTGGTCAGGTGGGCAACCCCTTTCTTCTCTTCATCGCGCGCACTGCCGGCGTCAAAGGTGAGCTGTATGTCGACCATCGGCAGGTCGGGTGCCGCGACAAAATAGACCCGTGCGCCGTTGTCGGTGAGCCAGTGTTCAATCGCTGGCGCGGCGATTGAGGGAAAAGAGAAGAGGGAGACGATAAAAGAGAACAGACCGAGTATTGTATATCTGAACGTGCGCATGGTCTCTCTCTGCTCTTGAAGTTGCTGTTTTGTGTTTTGCCCTTGAGCCTTTTCCTTGCCCCCCGAATTAATGTCCATCTCCACCTCCTGCATTCATGCGACGATGCCTGGTTTCGCCATCGATCGGTTGTGGGATCAGTGTGGCGACGGTGAGGTTATCATCGATCAGGTATTTTTTAGCCACTTGCTGGATCTGCTCCGGAGTGATGGCGCGGATGCGTTCGACATATTGATCGAGCATTCGCCACGACAGCCCGACCGTCTCCAGCATGCCAATCTGCATCGCCTGATAATAGACCGAGTCGCGCTGATAGACATCCGTCGCTACGACCTGCGCCTTGATGCGAGCCAGCTCCTCTTCGCTCGCCAGCTCATGATGCAGGCGCTCCACCTGTTCACGGATCGCCATCTCAAGCGTCTCAACGGTCTGCCCCTGTGCCGGGGTGCCGCTGAAGCTGAGCAGGTCGTCGTGCAGACCAACCATGCCGTAACTGGTGCCGATGCTGGAGGCGATCTGTTTTTCGCGCACCAGGAGTTTCTCAAAGCGCGCCCCTTTGCCGCCGTCGAGCACCGCAGTCAGCACCTCCAGCGCATAGGGTTCCCACGAATCTTCCGGGGTCAGTGTCGGCACTTTATAGCCCATCATCAGGTAGGGGAGCTCAGCCGGCGCCTTAACCACTATCCGTTTTTCACCCTTTTGAGGCGCTTCAACTCTTGGCTTAATGGTGGCGACCTTGCCACGCTTATGCACCCCGTAATATTTTCTGGCTAGCTGGAGAACCTCTTCGGCATTGACATCTCCCACCACCACCAGCGTTGCGTTGTTGGGTGCGTACCACATCTCATACCATTTTCTGAGGTCATCATTGGTCATGTTTTCGAGATCGTTCATCCAGCCGATCACGGGGTTTCTGTAAGGGTTGTTCACAAATGCGGTTGAGGCAAACTGCTCGTAGGTGAGCGAACGGGGGTTGTCTTCGGTGCGCAGGCGGCGCTCCTCCATCACCACGCGCACCTCTTTGGCAAACTCTTCGTCGAGCAGTTTCAGGTTGCGCATGCGGTCCGATTCCATCTCGAAGCTCACTTCAAGGCGGCTCTTTTCCAGCTGCTGAAAATAGGCGGTGTAGTCGCGCCCGGTAAAGGCGTTTTCGCTGCCACCATTTTCACTGATGATGCGTGAAAACTCCCCCGGCGCATGTTTCTCGGTCCCCTTGAACATCATATGTTCCAGCACATGGGAGACGCCGGTGATGCCGTTGTGCTCGTAGCTGCTGCCGACCTTGTACCACACCTGCGAGATGACGACCGGCGCGCGGTGATCCTCTTTGATGATCACCTTAAGTCCGTTGTCGAGCATATATTCATGCACGGCCGGGTTATCGTTCGCCCATGAGGTGATGGAAATAAGGCTGGCGCAGAGTGCCACCAAAGACTTTTTCAGCATATCCGGTTCCTTGTGTTGGTGAATGCCCATACAATGCCCATACGATGAGAGGCGTTTGCAAGATACAATCACAGGTAACAATGGCTAATATTGCTCACATGCCAGCATCGTGACAGGGTCTCGATCGCTGCAATAGTGATAGGATCGCCATTAAGCATAACGAAAGTGTCGGCCTTTGTAATCAGTTCGATAGACCAAAATTCAACCCGGTAATTATTGTAAGATTTTGATTTATGTTTGGATTCGGAAAAAATAAGCAAAAAGAGAAAGAGGAGGCTCAGTCGCCAGGAGTATTCGGTCGCCTGCGCGATCGCCTCACCCGTACCCGCAGCAGCCTGGTGGGCGGGCTGGGTAATCTCATGCTGGGGCGCAAAGAGATTGATGACGAGGTGCTCGAAGAGCTGGAGATGATGCTGCTGACCGCCGATGTCGGTGTCGAGGCGACTCAGCAGATCATCAACGACCTCACCGAGCGGGTGTCGCGTAAACAGCTTAGCGATAGCGGCGCGCTCTACGCCGCACTGCGTGAAGAGATGCTGAAGATTCTGGCTCCCGCCAGCCAGCCGTTGGTGTGTGATGCGGAGAAGCAGCCCTATGTGATCTTGATGGTCGGCATCAACGGCGTGGGCAAGACCACCACCATTGGCAAACTGGCGAAGAAGTTTCAGGCGGAGGGCAAGTCGGTGATGCTGGCGGCGGGGGACACCTTTCGTGCCGCCGCAGTTGAGCAGCTACAGGTGTGGGGTGAACGTAACCAGATCGCTGTCGTGGCTCAGCCGCGCGCCTCGGACCCCGCCTCAGTGATCTTTGATGCGATGGAGTCCGCGCGCGCCAGAGCGATGGATATTCTGATTGTCGACACTGCCGGCCGCCTGCACACCCAGACCAATCTGATGGAAGAGTTGAAAAAGATTCGCCGCGTTCTGTCACGCAACGATGAGCGCGCGCCACATGAGATTATGCTGGTGGTTGATGCCGGCACCGGCCAGAATGCGATCACCCAGGCGGAGCAGTTTAATCAAGCGGTCGGCTTGACCGGACTGACATTGACCAAGCTCGACGGCACTGCCAAAGGCGGTGTGCTGTTTGCAATTGCCAGCAAGCTGAATGTGCCGATCCGCTTTATCGGTGTGGGTGAGGGGATCGAAGACCTGCGTACCTTTGATGCGGAAGAGTTTGTCGATGCACTCTTTGGCGAACAGGCCTCTGATGAGTAGGGCGGAAGTTAACAGGCTCGCGGTGACGAGCGGAGTGAAGTAAGGGGACATGATCCATTTTGAAAATGTCGGTAAGCGCTATGCTGAAGGGGGTGAGGCGCTGAGTGGGGTCAACCTGCAGCTGGATGCGGGGGAGATGGCCTTTCTCACCGGCCACTCTGGCGCGGGTAAAAGCACGCTGCTGAAGTTGATCGGCCTGATTGAGCGTGCCAGCTACGGTCAGGTGATCATCAACGGTAAAAATTTCTCCAGACTGGGTCGACGCGCGATCCCCTATGTGCGCCGCGACATCGGCATCATCTTCCAGAACCACAAACTGCTTAATGATCGCACTGTGTTTGATAATGTTGCGCTGCCGCTGGTCATTGCCGGTCAGCCGCATCGCGATATTCAGCGTCGGGTACACGCCTCGCTCGATAAGGTCGGGCTGCTCGATAAAGAGCGGATGTTGCCGCTGGCGCTATCGGGCGGTGAGCAGCAGCGGGTTGGAATTGCGCGTGCGGTGGTCAACAAGCCGCCGTTGCTGGTGGCGGATGAGCCGACCGGCAATCTCGATCCGACACTCTCCGCCGAGATCATGAACCTCTTTGCCGAGTTTAATCAGGTGGGGGTGACGGTGCTGATCGCCAGTCATGATATCGATCTGATCACCCGCATGGGCAAGCGTGTGCTGGTGCTGGAAAAGGGGCGTCTGGTTTCCGGTAGCAGTGACAGTGAGCGAGCGCAGTAATGGCGCGCCACGCCACTCGCCGCTCACCGCGCCGTGCCGCGACCCGTGTCACTCCGAGTGAAGGTCTCTCGACACGTAGCGCCAGTACCGCTGCCATCCGTCGCCCGCGTGGCAAAGGGCGGCTGCGCGGCTATTTTAAGGGCCATTTGCAGGCGCTCTTCCTAAGCCTCGGGCGCGTCAGCCGTAATCCGCTTTCGAGTTTAATGACCATTGCGGTCATCGGCATCGCCCTCGCACTCCCCGCCGGACTGCATGTCGCGCTAAAAAATGTACAGGGTGTCAGTGCCGGCTGGGAGGATGCGGTACAGATCTCACTCTTTCTAAACCAGGGTGTTGAAGCGGCAGAGGTTACTCGTATCGTTGAGCAAATTAGCGCGATGCCGGCGATTGAAGCGGTGGTGCATGTCACCCCACAACAGGCGCTGGAGGAGTTTCGCCAATATTCCGATTTTGGTGGGGCGCTTGATGCACTTGATGAAAACCCGCTGCCCAATGTACTGCTGGTGCGCCCGACCCGCGCTGCGAGCGAGCCGTTGATGGTGGAGCCGCTGCTGCATGAACTGCGCAGCCTGTCGGCAGTTGAGATGGCACAGCTCGATATGGAGTGGCTCAAGCGGCTCTACGCCATTATGGCGATTGGTGAGCGCGCGGTGCTGGTGCTGGCGGCGCTGCTGGCGCTGGCGGTGCTGCTGATCGTAGGCAACACCATTCGCCTTGCGATTCAGAATCGCCGCGATGAGATTGAGGTGCAGAAGCTGATTGGCGCAACGGACGCCTTTATCCGACGTCCCTTTTTATATAGTGGACTATGGCACGGGCTGCTGGGAGCGGTGATGGCGTGGCTGCTGGTCACTCTGTCACTGTGGCTGCTGCACGGCCCGGTGCAGCGGCTCTCGCTGCTCTATAACAGCAATTTTTCACTCGGCTCGCTGGAGCCGGTGGCCGTTTTAGTGGTGCTAGCGGTCGGTGGCCTGCTCGGCCTGCTGGGTGCGTGGCTGGCGGTGGGGCGTCATCTGCAGGATATTGAGCCGACCTGATTTCTAACTCATTGAGTTATAAGTGTTATCTAAATTAGGGGTCATGATTGGGAACTTCTTTAATAATTAGCACTCTTACCCTTGGAGTGCTAAGATATTAAGAGCGTTATCTTAATGAGAGGATAATCAGGAAATGACAAAAAATTATGAATTAGAGCTGGCGGCCATTAGTGGCCATTCGCTTTCTGCAAGCAGCATTGAAAGTTACCAGCAGGGGATTAGTGAGATTCCCATTATGTCTGCTGATAAAGAGCAGCAACTGGCGCGACGTCTTCGCGATCATCAGGATCTTGATGCCGCGCGTGAACTGGTGCTCTCTCACCTGCGCTTTGTTGCGCACATCGCGCGCAGCTACAGCGGCTATGGCCTGCCCCAGGCGGATCTGATTCAGGAAGGGAACGTCGGTTTGATGAAGGCAGTAAAGCGTTTCGACCCCGAGCTTAATGTGCGCCTGGTCTCATTTGCGGTCTACTGGATTCGTGCTGAGATTCACGAATATGTCCTGCGCAACTGGCGCATTGTTAAAGTCGCCACGACCAAGGCGCAGCGCAAACTCTTTTTTAAACTGCGCAGCAGCAAAAAGCGCCTCGGCTGGTTTAGTCAGGAAGAGGTGAATGCCGTCGCCCATGATCTTGGGGTAAAGCCTCAGGAGGTGATGGAGATGGAGTCCCGCTTGAGTGCGCACGACGCTTCGTTTGATCTGCCGCTTGATAGTGACGACGACAGTGAGCGCAATTTTGCGCCTGCTTCCTACCTGCAGGATAGCAGTCTGGATCCCACTGTACAGCTTGAGAAGAGTGGCTGGGAGGCGCACAACAGCGAGCGCCTGCACCAGGCGATGTCTGACCTTGATGAGCGCAGCCGCGATATCCTTGCACAGCGCTGGCTGGCGGATGAAAAGAAAACACTGCATGAGCTGGCCGATCAATATGGGGTCTCTGCCGAGCGTATTCGTCAGCTGGAAGCGAGTGCACTTAAGAAACTGAAAGGGTCGATGCTGGCCTGATTTGATTCGGCTGTTTAGCGCAACATCGATACCCGGTTACCATTTGGTAGCCGGGTATTTTTTTGGCCCTTTCTCTTCAGGGCGTTGCAATAGTAGAGGGGTGTTTAACCCGCTCTCTCTGGCCTCAGCAAAAAACCGGTATCCAGTTTTTGCGAAGCGGCTGCGATCTCTTCTGTATTCATATGCGGCAACGTCCCCAGCAGTGGCGCGTTAATTCGCTCTCTTAACGTTAAAATATTTTCCTCAATCATCAACATCGCGGGGTCGATGATATTGGCGACCCAGCCTGCCAGCTGGTTGCCGCTCTGTTCAATAGCGTTAGCCGTTAACAGCGCATGGTTAAGGCAGCCGAGACGAACGCCGACGACAAGAATCACATCAATACCGAACGCTTCCGGGATCTCTGCCATGCTCTCATGTTCATTGAGCGGCACTTGCCAGCCGCCTGCTCCTTCGACAATAAAATAGTCGGCACTCTTTTTGATAGCTTCAAACGAGTGGCTGAGCTGGGTGATAGTGACAGCGCTGTTTTCGCCCTGAAGTGCCAGGTGTGGTGCGATTGGAGGCGGCAACGCAACGGGATTAACCTGTCGGTAATCGAGTTCAATGTTCATCTGCGCCATCAGTTGCAGCGCATCTTCATTCTGCCAGCCAGCAGCGGTTTGTTCGCAACCGGCAGCGACCGGTTTCATCGCGCCGGTGCGCACCCCTTTGTTGGCAAAGGCGCGCAGCAGTGCGCATGAGACAAAGGTCTTGCCGATAGCGGTATCGGTGCCGGTAATGAAAAACCCTTTTTTCACTTTTTAACGCCCATGCGTCGGCGTACTCGGCTTAATGGGATCGAGACGCTACCATCTTCGTTGATGTCACCCATATCATCACGGTTGCGCGGTAGTGGGGCCCACGCATGGCCATAGATCACCTCATAGGTGGCCGGTAGCAGCCCATCATCCATGCGAAACTGTTCGTAAGCCTTGATCACTTTTTGCAGGCGCTCTTTCCCAGTGAGGCCGTGTGGGCGGCCTTCGGTCACATTGTGCGCGCCGACCGCCTTGAGGTCGCGCATTAATGTGGTCGCTTCCTGGTAGGTGAGGGTGAAGTTTTCAACATCCATCACCGGGTCACTAAAGCCGATGCGGCGCAACGCATCGCCGATGTCATGCATATCAAAAAAGGCGTTTACGTGGTTGTACTGGTCAATTCCCTGCCAGCTGATGCGCAGCTCTTTTAATGTATCCGGGCCGAAGGTGGTAAACATCAGCAGACCGCCAGGTTTTAAAATACGCAGGAACTCGTTGAAGACCTGTTCAAGGTTAATGCACCACTGAATCGTCACGTTGGAGATAATCATATCGACACTACGGTCACTGAAGGGGAGCTGCTCCGCATCGGCGCAGATGAAACCTGCGGGTTGTGTTATCGGTTGTTTGCGGGCATAGGCAAGCATCGCCGCTGCGAGGTCGAGTGAATAGAGGTGGCTATCAGGGTAACGTTCGGCCACTGCACTGCTGAGTCTGCCGGTACCAGAGCCGATATCGACAATCACCTGCGGTTTGATTTTAATTAGTTCAAGCCGTTCCATGACGCGCTGGCCGACTTCATGTTGCAGCACGGCCGCCTCATCATAGCGGCTTGCGGCGTGGTCAAACGCTGCCTGTACTTTGCGTTTATCTAATGCGTAGGGCTGGATCTCATTGTTGTCACTACTGCTCATGGCTATTTTTCTTTGATGAACTGCTCAACCAGCTGGGTGAAGCGTTCCTTGTGTGAGAGAAAGGGCGCGTGGCCCGCTCCGTCGATGACCTCCAGTTGCGCATTGGGCAGTAGCGCAAGCATCTGCCGGGCGGTCTGCGGGCGTGTTAACGTGTCGCGCTTACCAAAGATCATCAATGTCGGCTGTTGGAGTTGTGGTAACTGCTGGCGCAGGTCAACCGTCTGTAGAATTTTTAATCCGCCCTGTAGTGCGGCGGGGTTCGGCGCTCTGTTTGAGCTCATCAGTTCTCGTAGCTTACGCAGTATTGTGCGGCTCTCATCGCTACCCATTATCTGCAGTGCGACAAAGCGCTCTAAAGTCTGGTGAAGATCGCTGTTTAGCGCTGCGGAAAAATCCTGCAATATCTCTGTTGAGATGGCGTAGCGCCAGTCATCATCGCGCACAAAGCGGGCGACACTGCCGACCAAAATTAATCGTTTAACTTTTTGCGGGTAGCGTAGTGCAATCTGCATCGCAACCATACCGCCAAGTGACCAGCCGACCACATTACCCTGCTCGGGTAGCGCTTCTGCGACCAGTTCGGCGAGGGTTTCAATATTGTAGTGGTTCGCTGGCATCGGGCTGAGTCCATGGCCGGGCAGGTCGATGCAGTTAATCGATGCATGGCTGGCAAGTCTCTCTGCTGTCTCTTTCCAGATCGCCCCGTTGAAGCCCCAGCCGTGCAGTAGCGTAATCTGCTCGCTGCCGTTGCCGCAGCGGATGTTGTGAATGTTAGCGGGCATTGTGTTTGATGATGCTGTCGAGAGCAGACAATAGTTGCTCGATATGTTGTGCGCTATGATTTGCCGAAAAGGTGATGCGTAGTCGCGCTGTGTTGTCTGGTACGGTCGGTGGCCGGATCGCACTAATTAATATGCCCTGCTGCTGTAGCTGTTGACTAATGCGCATCGCCTCACCCGCATCGCCAATGAGCAGTGGTTGTATGGGGGTGGTCGATGAAGCGAGCCTGAGGCCGAGCTGCTGCGCACCACTGCGAAACTGTTTGACCAATGTTTGTAGCTGTTCTCTGCGCCACGCCTCTGTTTTTATCAGTTCAAGGCTGGTCACTGTTGCGTGGGCGATAGCCGGTGGCAGCGCGGTGGTGTAGATGTAAGTGCGTGCCTTTTGAATCAATGTTTCGATCAACTCATCGCTACCCGCAACAAAGGCGCCAAAGGTGCCAAACGCCTTGCCGAGCGTACCGACCAGTATCGGTACATCACCATGGTTCAGTCCGTAGTGCTCAATGGTGCCCCGCCCTTCTTTACCCAGCACACCGATGCCGTGTGCATCATCAACCATTAGTAGTGCATTGTGTCTGTTTGCGCTTTCGACAAGCTGTGGGAGTGGTGCGATGTCGCCATCCATACTAAAGAGGCCATCGGTAATGATAAAAGGGTGGCTGCGATCTTCTCTGTTCAGGCGTGTCTCTAACGCCTCAACATCGTTGTGAGGATAACGGCGTAGTGCCGCGTCGCTGAGTCGCGCGGCATCGATCAGTGAGGCGTGGTTTAAGCGGTCGGCATGGATCGTCTGCTGTCGAGTAGCGAGCGCATTTATGACGCCGAGGTTTGCCATATAACCGCTGGAAAAGAGTAGCGCGCGCGGCCGCTGGGTGAATGCGGCGAGCGCCTCTTCGAGTGCGTGGTGTGCATGGCTATGGCCACAGATAAGGTGCGATGCACCGCTGCCGACGCCGTAACGCTCGACACCATTGTGCATCGCCCTGATCAGCGCCGGGTGGTTGGCGAGGCCGAGATAGTCATTACTACAAAACGATAGCAGCGGCCGGCCATCGCACTGCAGCGCAACACCCTGCGCGCTGTCGACCCGTTTTCGTGTGCGGTAGAGCTGCTGCTGTTTGCGCTGCGCCAACCCGGGCGTTAGCGTTGCAGCCAGATCGTATGCCATAGCGGTTAATCGTTTACGATGCGACGCGACGACGCTGGGTATCCTCACGGGTGGTGAGGTGCAGATCCTGAATCATCTTGATGTCCTGCTCAACCTTGCGTCCGGAGGTGGTAAGGTAGTCGCCAATCATCACCCCGGAGGCGCCGGCCATGAAGATCATCGACTGCATATCACCGAGAAGGTGGCGCCCCCCCGCGATGCGAATTTCGGCCTGCGGCAGCATGTAACGGAAGACCGCGATGCTCTTTAAAATCTCCTGCGGCGCCATGGTGGTTCTACCCTCCATCGGGGTGCCCTCCTGTGGATTAAGGAAATTGAGCGGCACCGATTTCACACCGTTCTGGCGCAGCGTGTCGGCGAGTTCGACACGCTGTTCCAGTGACTCGCCCATGCCGAGGATGCCACCAGCGCAGACCCGCAGACCCGCTTCGGTGGCGTGGCGAATGGTATCGATATTCTCCTGATAGGTGTGAGTGGTGCAGATGTTGTCGAAAAAACTTTCGGCACATTCGAGATTGTGGTGGTAGTTTTCCATCCCCTCCGCCTTCAGCATCTCGGCAGTTTCACGATCGAGCGCGCCGAGGCTGGCGCAGCGGCCAATCTCGCTATGTTCTTTCAGTTCACTGAAATACTCCTTTAGCTGCTCACGCTCCCTGTCGGAGCGGACTCCCCACCCTTTGGAGACCACACCAAAGTCACTCGCGCCCCATTCACGCGCCTGTCTGGCCTGTGCGACCAGTGTTTCCGCTTTAATGTAGTCGTAAACAGGCGCTTTACTCTCTTTATGGTGGCCACTCTGCGAGCAGAACGAGCAGTTTTCAGAGCAGTTGCCGGAGCGTACATTTGAGATCGCGCACACTTCGATTTTGTTGCCACGGAAGTTACGGCGGATGCGGTCGGCACCCGCCATCAGCCAGGCGAGGTAATCCTCATTGAGGTTGATCATCCAGCGCCCTTCGTCGGCTCTCATTTCACCCCCCTTGAGGATGCGTTGGGTGATCTTGTCGATGCGGTTGTATTGCTCGCTCATGGAAGTCGCTCCAGATTAAGTGGGATTGTTCTACTGAATAAAGGGTGCAAATATTGAGGGGTAGCAGAATTCCTGTCAACTTCCATGGAGGGAAAGTTGTGAACGACTGTCTGAAATTTATACAGCGCTATCTGTTGCCACCCGTCTGTGTCACCTGTGGTGGCGCGGCGGAGGGTGAGCTTGATATCTGCCGCGGCTGCCTCGCTGCGATGCCCGGTCTCGGAACGGCGTGTCGTCGCTGTGCGTTGCCGCTTCCCCAGCCGGGGATCTGCGGCCACTGTATGACAAGCCCGCCGCCGTTTGAGCAGACTTTTGCCCTGTTTCGCTATGCCCACCCGGTTGATCACCTGATTCAGCAGCTCAAATTCAGTCGGCGGCTGGTCAATGCACGCCTGCTGGCAATGCTGATGGCGGCGTCACTACAGCAGCAGCGGCAGCGCCTGCCGGATCTGATTGTGCCGGTGCCACTGCATCGGCGGCGGTTGCTGGCGCGTGGCTATAATCAGGCGGTCGAGCTGGCGCGGCCAGTGAGCAGGCAGCTTGGCGTGCGGATCGGTTTTGGCTGCTGCCAGCGTGTGCGAGAGACAGCGGTGCAGTCTGATCTGGCGGCAAAAAATCGACCTGCCAACGTAAAGGGGGCATTTGAGGTGGATGGCTCGCTGCGCGGAGCGCATGTGGCAGTTGTTGATGATGTGATGACGACCGGCAATACCGTCACAGAGCTGGCGCAAGTGATGCGGGATCGCGGCGCACGAATCGTTGATATATGGGTGTGCGCACGTGTTCCCTAGTTGGGTTGTTTGAGTGGCTGTGGTAGATTGGCGCGAATTGAATTCTATTCAGGCTCTGGTGGGCCAGATATTAAGGAGTGAAGAAATGTTAAAGCGCTATATCCATGGAGCATTCGGTGCCTTGCTCACCGCTTCGATGGTATTGATGGTCGCCCCTGTGGCAAAAGCAGATACGGTAGATCTTAATCTCAATAACGATAGTGTTCAGTTTCTCTATATTTCTCCCTTCACAAGTGACGAAGGCCTTGGTGGCGCGAGTCTGGAAGCGGGGATGATCTACACCGAAGCGAACGATTATCTTGGGATTGTCGGGCTTAATATTAAGGGTGAGGCGGGTAGCGATTCTCCTGGACTGGTGGCTGGCGTAGGTGTGCGCGGCTACGGTATTAGCACCGATCGAGCCGATATCGGTGCGCTGGCAATTGGCGGGCTGGTGCAATATTCCCCACCATCGTTAAGCCGTTTGGGGCTTGTTGGCCAACTCTACTTTGCTCCAGAAATTCTGACATTTATGGATGGAAAAAATCTGCTGTCAATGGAGTTTCGGGTCGAGTACAAGGTGCTGACGCAGGCGGTTGTCTATGTCGGGTATCGCGATATTGAGAGCGATCTGGATGGCGGCGGCAGCATAGATGTGGATAGCGGTGGCCACCTTGGTCTACGCTTTATGTTCTAGGCCTGGCTTGATCGTCTGAATCCTGTGCGACAGCATATTGTTGCGGCAGCGGTGGTGCGTGGCGATAAGGTGCTGCTGGCACGCCGTCATGCCGCTGCTCATCAAGGCGGTTTGTGGGAATTTCCTGGCGGAAAAGTGGAGCAGGGGGAGGATCCGCTGACAGCGCTGGCGCGTGAGCTGGATGAAGAGCTCGGCATCTCACTGGAGTCTGCCACCCCTTTAATCGACGTTCCGTATGATTACGCTGATAAATCCATCCGGCTGAATGTGTGGCGGGTGGAGCGTTTTAGCGGCGAGCCGCATGGGCGTGAGGGGCAGCCGCTGGTGTGGGTGGCGATGGATGAACTGCGGCAATATGAGTTCCCCAGCGCTAATTTACCGGTGGTCACCGCGATGCAACTCCCCTCCCATTATCTGATTACGCCTGATCCAGCCAGAGAGGGCGAGCGATTTATCCCCCGCCTTGAGGCGTCGCTTCAGGCGGGGGTGAAGCTGGTGCAGCTACGGGCAAAATCGCTGTCGCGGGGGCAGTACCGCGCATTGGCGATAGAAGTAAAGGCGTTGTGTCACCGCTTTGGGGCGACGCTGTTACTGAATGGGGATGCCGAATTGGTGGTTGAGGTGGGGGCCGACGGTTTGCATCTTTCGGGTAGTGCGTTGATGTCACTGAGCTGTCGCCCACTGGGTAGCAATTATAAGCTCTCAGCCTCCTGCCATGATGCGGCTGAACTAAAGCGCGCCAGTGAGGTCGGCATCGATTTTGTAGTGCTCTCACCTGTGATGCCGACCAACACCCACCCGGGCGCTGAAACATTGGGCTGGCACTCATTTGAGCAGTTACTGAAAGCGGTGCCGCTACCGGTTTATGCGCTGGGTGGCATGACGCTACATGATTTATCAACGGCGCGGCGCGCAGGTGCTCAGGGAATTGCGGCGATTGGGGCGTTGTGGGGGCTGGATAGTGAGAGCTTTTAAAAAAAGAGCTGTTTCTGTATTCATCGGCCTGATGAATTGAGTGCACCCTTTAGTGCTCATCGATCGTCCGTATTTCTTCTGAGGAGGGTTGTGGGGAGCCTGGAATGCGGTGCTCCTCATCGCTCCATTTTCCAAAATCGATCATGCGGCAGCGCTCGCTGCAGAAGGGGCGCCAGCGTGCCGTCGACCAGTCAACCGATTTTTTACAGGTGGGGCAGTTCACGTTCATCTGATCGTACCTAAATAGCGCAGGTGGTGAGAATAAAGCCGATATCCTGTGACGACTGGGTGGGGCGATCCTGGAAATTGGTGCTCATAAAACGCACGGTGAAGCGGTGTTTGCCGCCGCTGATTTCAGCGAAGCAGGGGAGATTGTCCGGCATTGTGACGCGGATCAATTGAAATGGTGCGCTGGTCTCCAGGGTGCGCTGGAAAAATCCGGCTTCCGCAATTTCACTGGTTGAGGTGGCGCTATCACGAATAAGCTTCAGGATAAGCGCGATCGCGGCACGGATATCATCAAAGCCAGAGATCCACCCCTTCAGGTCGTTGAGTCGTTTGTCGGGCGGGCGCTCTAACCAGTAGTGGTAGCTGGGCAGGTCGAAATCACAGGTGCCACCAGCAATGGAGCTGCGCTGTTTGATGCCGCTAAGGAACTCATTCTGACGAAGCTGGTGGCCAATCTGCCCCTGAGTGGCGTGGAGGAGGTCGACCAGACGGTCGATCTCATCTAATAGTGAGGTGAGCATTTTATGGTCGATACCCGGGGTGCTTTCAAGCTTCGATAGCCCCGCGCTGATGCGTTCGAGCTCCTTGATCACCTCGGTTTTGAGGTCGGCCCGGCTAAAGATATTCAGCACATCAAGCAGGGATGCAAGCGTCGCCCGACTGTCCCATGCCGCATCACGCGGCAGGGTGTAGTCGATCTGTTGAAAGAGGAAGTCGAGCCTTAAAAAGAGGCGAATTCGCTCATTCAGTGGTTGTTCGTATGTCGTCTGCCTCATTTTTTCCGATTAAGCTAATGGTCAGTTTTGCTTTGTTTTACATATTGCTGAATATTAAGGACTTTTATAGCCTGCTTAACGCCTCTGTCGGCTCCATTGTCTATCACCTTAAGTCGAATGGCAAATTGGGTTACGATCTGTTTTTGGCGATCGAGAGGTATTTCTGATGGTAACTCTCGACCTGTGCCTGCAAGTGGCCAATGTCGCCACTGTTGTCGATGATATCGTCGGCCAGCGCCAGGCGTGCGGCACGACTGGCCTGCGATGAGATGATCGCTGCAACGGCCTCCTCCGTCTGCTCATCTCGCTCGACGACGCGCTGGAGCTGTTCACTTTCGGTGGTATCAATGACGAGGACTCGATCTGCAATCACCATCTGGCCACTTTCCACCAGCAGTGGAATGGCAACAATGCAGTAAGGGGTGGTGAGTTCGGCTATGCGGCGAACCATCTCCCTGCGAATACGGGGGTGAAGAATTGACTCCAGCAGATGCCTTTTTTCTCGGTCGCTAAAAATGAGTTGGCGCACTCTTTTACGGTCGAGGGTGCCTTTAGTCGTCAAAACCGCGCTCCCAAACTGCTGTGTGATCTCATCAAGCGCCGGCTCACCTGGTTCGACCAGCGAGCGCGCAATCAGATCGGCGTCAATGATGGGGGTACCGAGTGTCTCAAATAAGCGGCAGGCGGTGGTTTTTCCGCTGCCAATACCGCCAGTAAGTGCAACAACCAGCATGGCGTTGAGTCACCTTTATTAAATTAAAGGCTCTATTTAGGGTGAGATGCCCATGGTTGTCAAATATGACTGGGTGATCTGATCGCCCCATAACAGGGTAATCCAGCCTGCAGTCGCGAGGTAGGGGCCAAATGGGATGGGGATATTTTTATCTCGACCGCGAACCACGATGAGCGTGATGCCGACGATTGCGCCGACAAGCGATGAAAGCAGAATAATCGGTAATATCGCCTGCCACCCCATCCATGCGCCGAGCATGGCGAGTAGCTTAAAGTCGCCGTGTCCCATGCCCTCTTTACCCGTAGTCAGCTTGAATACAATATAGACCGACCAGAGGCTGAGGTAACCGACCAGCCCGCCGATGATGGCCGATTCGGGGCTGGTAAAAATACCGGCAAGGCTGATGCCGAGGCCAAGCCATAAAAATGGGAGCGTGATGTTATCGGGTAGCAACTGATGGTCAAAGTCAATCACTGTGAGTGTGATGAGTGCCCAGGTGAGGAGTAGTGCCGCAGCGGCTTCTATTGTTGGTCCAAAATGCCACGCGACCACGATGGAGAGTAGCGCTGTGGTCGCTTCGATGATGGGATAGCGAGCTGGGATTCGAATGCCGCAATCGCTGCAGCGGCCTTTAAGAAATAGATAACTCAGGAGCGGAATATTTTCTACAGCTTTTATTTGATGGTTGCACCTGGGGCAGTGCGAATTGGGTGAGACCAGGTTGAAAGGTCTCTCTTCCTTGTCAGAGGGGTCGATCCCTAAAAGGTCATTACACTGAGCGTGCCACTCTTTTTCCATCATCACCGGCAGGCGCAGGATGACGACATTGAGAAAACTGCCCACCAGTAAGCCCAAAATGCCAATGATGGAGATAAAGGCGATCGCACTTTCACTAAACAGCTGCAGCATCTTGAGTCAGGCTCTTTTATTGTTTTTATAAATAGTTGCTTAAAATTATACGACCGATCCCATTTTGAAAATAGGCAGGTACATCGCGATGACAAGGCCACCCACTACAACGCCAAGAAACGCCATGATCAGCGGCTCTAACAGGCTGGTCAAGCCATCAACGGCATCATCAACCTCCTGCTCATAAAAATCGGCGACTTTTGCCAGCATGCTATCAATTGAGCCAGCCTCTTCGCCAATCGCAACCATCTGAGACACCATGTTTGGAAATAGTCCAGACTGTTTCATAACCACATTAAGTTGATTACCCGTTGCAATATCATCGCGCATTTTGAGGATCGCCTCTGTATAAACGATATTACCAGCGGCACCGGAGACGGTGTTCATCGCCTCGACAAGTGGAACACCGGCGGCAAACATGGTGGAGAGTGTGCGAGAAAAGCGGGCAATGGTTGCTTTAGTGACCAGTGGGCCAATAATTGGCGCCTTAAGCGCGACCTTGTCGAGCATGTGATTAAACTTTCTAGAGCGCTTTTTTGCTTCCATTAACAGGTAGACTACGCCGCCGGCACCACCAGCGATCGCCCACCACCACTCCTGAAAGACCTCAGATAACTTTACGACGAATAGCGTGAGCGCAGGCAGGTCTGCACCAAACTGGTCAAACATGCTTTGAAATTGAGGTACCACAAAAATAAGCAGAATGGCGGTGATAATAAAAGCAACGACTACCACGGCAATAGGGTAAAACATCGCCTTTTTGATTTTACTTTTCATCGCCTCCGTTTTTTCTTTGTAGGTGGCAATTTTTTCAAGCAGCGTTTCGAGAATACCTGCATGTTCTCCGGCGGTATCAAGATTAACATAGAGGTCATCAAACTGTAGCGGGTGTTTCGCAAGTGCGTCGGCAAAGGTGTTGCCACCTTCAACGTCCGCTTTAATCGTCATAATCAGAGTCTGCATCGCCGGGTTATCGTGCCCTTTTCCAATAATATCGAAAGACTGTACTAGCGGCACACCGGAGGCCATCATGGTGGACATCTGGCGACTGAAGAGCGCGATATCTTTCGGCGTAATACTTCCTTTACTACTGCCGCCAAAGAGAGGTTTCGGTTTTTTCTTAACCTTTTTAGGCGTAATGCCCTGGCGGCGTAGTTCCGCTTTTACTAGTGCCGGGCTGGTGCCGTTTGTTTCACCTTTGACTTTCGTTCCCTGTCGGTTAGTGCCTTCCCATAAGAAGGTATCTTTGCTTACAGTTTTAGTAGCCATCTGGATTTCCTGAGGTTAATCGGTGGTAATAATACGGTTGAGTTCCTCAAGGCTGAGGATGCCTTGTCTGACTTTTATCAGGCCCGATGCGTGAAGGTCGTTGACACCCTCCGATTTTGCCTGGTCTGCAAGTTGTATTGCGTTACCACCTTCCATGATAAGTTTCCCCATCGCCTCTGAAATAGGCATCACCTGGTAGATACCAACACGCCCCTTGTAGCCCCCATTGCATTGATCGCATCCGACGGGGCCATAGATAGTCAGGTCGTTAAGTTCCTCTTCCTTGAACCCCTCTTTTAACAGAGCTTCCCTGGGGATATCAAGAGGCTGTTTACAGTGCTTGCATAAGCGACGTCCCAGTCGCTGTGCGATGATGAGGCTAACAGCGGAGGCGATATTGAAGGGGGCAATGCCCATATTGATCAGTCGCGTTAAAGTCTGTGGCGCATCGTTGGTGTGAAGGGTGGAGATAACAAAGTGGCCGGTTTGCGCCGCCTTGATCGCAATCTCACCGGTTTCGATATCTCGAATCTCACCTACCATGATGATGTCTGGATCCTGTCGTAAAAACGATTTCAATGCGGACGGAAAGGTAAGGCCCGCCTTGGGGTTTACATTCACCTGGTTGATGCCTGAGAGACTAATTTCGGCCGGATCTTCGGCAGTTGAGATATTACGATCATCGGTATTGAGAATATTGAGCGCGGTATAAAGTGATACGGTTTTACCACTACCCGTAGGGCCGGTGACTAACACCATGCCGTATGGCTTATGGATCGCATCCATAAACAGTTTTTTCTGGTCTTCTTCATAGCCTAGCGCATCGATGCCGAGCGTCGCGCTACTCGGGTCAAGAATACGCATCACGATCTTTTCACCAAAAAGAGTGGGGCAGGTACTAACACGAAAATCGATTGCGCGGGTTTTTGAAATCTTCATCTTCATCCGCCCATCCTGAGGGATGCGGCGCTCGGAGATATCGAGTTGTGATAGTACTTTAATACGCGCAGAAATTTTTCTGACTAACGTGATGGGGGGGGAGGCGACTTCCTGCAGGATGCCATCAATACGAAAACGGACACGGTAGACTTTTTCATAGGGTTCGAAGTGGAGATCAGAGGCGCCTTTATTAATGGCATCCAGTAATACTTTGTTGACGAAACGCACAACCGGAGTGTCATCTACTTCAGTCTCGTCACCATCTTCGCCAGCGCCTTCTTCATCACCACCTGAGATATCGAGGTCATCGAGGTCGGTGTCATCCAGGTCATCCATTGTTGTGTCCTGATCATTCAGGACAGTTTCAATGATCTTCGCGAGTTTGTCCTCTTCTACCAGGATCGCCTCAGCATTGGCACCTACATTAAATTTGAACTCATCCAGTGCATCCTGATTGGTTGGATCTGAGACTGCGACAAAAAGGCGATTGCCGCGCTTAAACAGGGGCAACGCATTATGCTTAACGATCATCTTCTGATCGACTAGATTGGCCGCCGCAGACTCAAGGTCCATGCTGTTGATATCGAAAACAGGGGTGCCAAACTCTTGCGCAGCAGCATGGGCGATGGCGCTGCTGTCCAGAATCTCTTTTTCGACAAGATAACGCACCAGCGGGACTTTCTTTTTAGTGGCCTGCTCAAAGGCTTCAATGGCCTTTTCTTCTTCCAGCAGTCCGTCTAGTACCAGCTTTCTGGCAAGGCCGCTAAGGTTTAAATTGGCTGCTGGTGTGCTCATATAACTATCAGAATTATTTAGACTATTTGGAATGTATCGTTGTATGGAAATTATCGGCTGTGCGAGATAATTATTTAGGCGGGTAAAGTGGGCAGTGGTGGTGGGGTTTATGGTAAGTGGATTATAGCTTTTTACATGCGTTTATATGCCCCTGGGCGCAGCTTATCTTAAAGGCTTTCCTGGCCATCTCCTGTTTACCATGGGCTTGCAGAATGAGTCCTCTTCCCATATGGGCTTTGGGTGTGTTGAAGGCAAGGGTGATGGTTTTATTAAAATCATCAAGCGCCATCGGGTAGTTCTTCTGCTGGAAGTAGGCGTTCGCGCGCCCTAAATAGGCGTGGCTGAATTGAGGGTTGATGGCAATGGCTTTTGAGTAATCCTTTTGCGCTTCATTATATTTTTCTAAATATGAATAAGCATTAGCGCGATTGTAATAGATCCTTTCAGCGCCAATAATATTTTTCTTATTATGAATTAATATTTCTGCATCATTCCAGAGATAAAATGAGTGGCTAAGGGTGGTGAGGCGGTTCCATGTTAAAGGCACAAAAAAGATAGAGATCAGCATAAGAATAAGAAATGCTTGCTTACGACGTAGCTTATCGATGGCGAATGGTATGGCTGCAAATAGTAATGGCATCCAGAGATAGCTACGATACAGTACAAAAGGTTCCTGAATACGAATAGTCGATAGTTCAGGTATGAACAGGATCCAGGGTGAGAGTAATGCAAACCCGGCTAACCCCTTTTTTCCTCTCTTTAATAGCAGCCAAAAGCAGGCAAGCGGATAGATGAGAAAGGAGACGAATAGTGCAGAATAAGGCCACATAATGAATTGTGTAGCAAACGGTTCCCTCATATCTATAGACATCCATGCCGGCGACGGGAGGAGCCACAGCTGCAGATATTTGAAAAACAGAGTTCCCTGAGTAAGGATGCTGAGTGGATATGCATTTTGAATGTTCAGTTGCTGCAGCATGTTTATTGCAAGGGGCTCATACGGCGAGCCGATTATCCCCTTGACTATTAGGGTTATAAGTAGAGCAATGGCAAAAAATAGCGAAAATGGGATCCACAGTTCTTTTGCCAGGGCCAGGGAAGGTTTGCGGATAAGAAAGGTTATCGCGAGTGCAATGCCTGGGATCGGGATGCTATGTTCTTTCGAAAAGACAGCCACGAAATAGAAAAGGATGGATATAAAGAACCACGCCTTCTTTTTCTGTGAGGACTCTTCCTGTAATCCTTTTAAAAAGAAGAACAGGGTCAATAAGCCAAAGAGTGTGGCCATCACAATAGTGCGCTGTATTAAGTACCCGGGTGCATAGCTGGCGACTGGGTGTAATGCGAAAAGTAGCGCGGCAAAGAACGCGATTAAGGTGAGAGATAGCTTATTATCTGCTGGCTCGGGCAGTACAGTTTGAAATAGTTTTTTTAGGAATAAAAACAGGGTGATGACGGTTGCACTATGAAGCAAGAGGTTTCCAAGGCGAAAATTGATGAGCTCCAGCCCAAAGAAGCGATCTGTCCATCCCATAGTGGCGTAAGGGAGCCAGCGAGGAGTAAGGGGAGAAAATGAATAGCCAAAGTCCCTCGCAGTGTTGCCAGTAAAATAATATTGGTCATCGAATATAATGGGGTTCCACAGGAACGCGCTGTAGAGCGCGCCGCATACTAGTAATAAAATAATGCAAAGGAGAAATGTCAGTGGTTTAGAACTCAAAGGTCACGACCGCCAGAACAGTAATTTGATGAGTTAATAATATCTGCTTAAGTCACTATTTGTTATTTACGTTTACAGCTT
>Ga0256830_1000677_pt1 | contig 25746 bp, 27 predicted proteins | sample 128326metaG_FD_190537 | JGI IMG/M metagenome (GOLD analysis project Ga0256830, IMG submission 190537) | Hydrothermal vent microbial communities from Lau Basin, Pacific Ocean - 128-326 | ecosystem: Environmental > Aquatic > Marine > Hydrothermal vents | place: Pacific Ocean: Lau Basin | collected... | reverse complement strand
GACAGGTATGTCATTATCAAACATAATGCGAAGGCGTACCAGAAGGCATCAAAGAAGGTAAAGACAGAGATGCTTGATAAACTGTCAGCTGAGAAGACAGATGCAAAAACAAAAGAACTCCTGTTAAAATTGAGAGCTTCCTTAGACATTATTGAACTTGCGGAGCAAATAGAATATCTCTCTGAAGAACTCTCTACTGCCTATGAAAAGAAACTTAGAAAAAGAAAACGCAAAGCCGGTCCGCCACCCTTGAGCGGTTTCTTGTTTTTTAAGGCGCCTTTGGAGTAATTTAATAGATACCCCGGAGAGAAACGAAACAAGAGGAGCAACTATCATGACGAGAATAGAGGTCTACGACACGACGCTGCGAGACGGCTCCCAGGCCGAGGACGTGAACTTCTCGGTGGAGGACAAGCTCAGGATCACCGAGAAGCTCGACGAGTTCGGCGTCCACTACATAGAGGGCGGCTTCCCCGGCGCCAACCCCAAGGACGCCGCCTACTTCAGGAAGGCGAGGAAGCTCCGCCTGAAGAACGCCGTTGTCGTGGCCTTCGGCAGCACCCACCGGGCTGGAGTCAAGGTGGAGGACGACGGCAACATAAAATCCATCCTCGCTGCAGAGACCGGCATCGCCACCATCTTCGGCAAGTCCTGGGACTTTCACGTAAGGCATGCACTGCGCATAAGTCTCGAGGAGAACCTCGATATCATACACAACACGATCCACTACCTCAAGGAGAGGCTCGACAGGGTGTTCTTCGACGCCGAGCACTTCTACGACGGCTACAAGGACAACCCCGAGTACGCCCTGAAGTGCCTGCTTGCAGCAAGGGATGCGGGCGCGGACTGCCTCGTCCTGTGCGACACGAACGGCGGGACCCTTCCCGGCGAGATCAAGAAGACGACCGCGGAGGTGAAGAGGGCCCTGAAAACCTCCCTCGGCATACATGCCCACAACGACTCGGAGTGCGGCGTGGCGAACTCCGTGATGGCGGTCCAGGCCGGGGCACGGCACGTGCAGGGCACCATGAACGGCCTCGGCGAGCGGTGCGGCAACGCAAACCTCTGCTCCATAATACCCAACCTGCAGCTCAAGCTCGGTTACAGCTGCATAACCGCCGAGCAGCTCAACAGGCTCATGGAGACGTCGCGCTTCGTGACGGAGATTGCGAACCTGAGACACTTCAAGCGGCAGCCGTACGTCGGCGAGAGCGCGTTCGCACACAAAGGCGGCATCCACGTCTCAGCCATCGCAAAGAGACCCGAGACCTACGAGCACATCAGGCCCGAGCTCGTCGGGAACACCCGCAGGGTCCTCATCTCCGACCTCGCAGGCAGGAGCAACGTGCTGAGGAAGGCCGAGGAGTTCGGGCTCCATATCGAGAAGGACTCTCCGCAGCTCATGGAGATACTGGCCACTATAAAGGAGCTCGAAAACAGGGGATTCCAGTTCGAGGCTGCAGAGGCGTCGTTCGAACTCCTCATGAAGAAGACCCTCGGACTGCACAGGAGGTTCTTCGACCTCATCGGCTTCAGGGTGATCGTCGAGAAGAGGAAGGAGGGGGAAGAGCCACTGAGCGAGGCCACGATAATGGTCAGAGTGGGAGGGCACACTGAGCATACGGCGGCCACCGGCGACGGCCCGGTGAATGCACTGGACAACGCCCTGAGAAAGGCGATCGAGAAGTTCTATCCCCAGTTGAAGAGCGTAAAGCTCCTCGACTACAAGGTGAGGGTCCTGGCTGCGGGCAGGGGTACCTCGGCCAAGGTGAGGGTCCTGATCGAGTCGGGCGACGCCGAGGACAGGTGGAACACCGTGGGTGTCAGCGAGAACATAATCGAGGCCTCCTGGCAGGCGCTCGTCGACAGTATAGAGTACAAGCTCCTGAAGGAAGAGGAGTGAGCGTACCGCGGCCATGCCCGCCTTAAACCTTCTGCCTCCCCGCCTGTCTGTATAAATAGATGGAAGACGACAAGCATCTGATCAAAAGATACCTGAACGGTGACAACGGTGCCGTTGAAGAACTCGTGGAAAAATACCAGAAACATATATACGCATTCGTCTACAGGATGACGAACGATATCGAAGAGGCAAAGGACCTGACGCAGGAGGTCTTCATCAAGGCAGTAAACGGCATCAGCGGCTTCAGGATGGAGTCGTCCTTCAAGACGTGGCTGTACCGGATCGCCGTGAACACGAGCATCAATCACGCCAGGCGGAACAGGGGTTATGAATCCGGCATTGAAGAATCGGTCGTTGAAGACAGGGCGGAAACGCTTTCGGACATGATTGAAAGGGAAAAGAAGGACCTTGTAAGGGAGGGTCTCGCCCGCCTTCCCGAGAGGCAGAGAATCGCAATAGTCCTGAGGGCGTATGAGGGCCTCAGCTGTCGCGAAACCGCCCTGGCCATGGGGTGTTCGGAGGGCGCTGTGAAGGCCCATTATCACAACGGCGTGAAGAGATTGAGGGAAATAGTGACGGAGGCGGGGTATGAATTCAGGCCATGACGACATAAGGGAGTTGCTTCCCGAATACCTGAACGGACTCCTGTCCGGGAGTGCGAGGAGGAGGATCGAGGCCCACATCGAGAAGTGCAGGGACTGCAGGGACGAATTCTCTCTCCTTTCGGACCTGACCAGCACGGGAGTGCCCGACCCGGGAGAAGACTTCTGGAAGGCACTGCCACATAAGGCAACGATGCGCAGCAGGAACAGGAGACGGCGCGACAGGTTCCACCTGAAATCCCTCCTGCTCCGGCCGTTGCCGGCAGCGGCTGCGGCTGCTGCGCTGCTCTTCATCGTCTCATTCGCATACATGATCGCAAAAGAGTCGCCTGGTTCACCCCCGGCCACCGCGCCCACCACCACGGCGGCCATCGACTCCGGCGATGTAGTCCCGCCGATTGCAGGACTGCCGGCAGGGGACGACCTGGAGTTCGAACTCGCCGCCCTGCCGAAGGATTCCTATTACGAAGAGATCGCTTCGCTCAGCGCCGAGGAGCTCAACAGCCTCTACGAGGCGCTCGAGAACGAAGAACTGAAAGGAGGTTGACTGTATTGAAAGAGACATGTGTAGGCGTCCTCGTTCTGCTCCTTCTGACTTTCGGCGCTGTAACAAGCGGCATGGCCGAATCTGCAGGGGAGTTCGGCAGGCCGACAAAGGAGCAGGTGGAGAGGGTGTGGAAAAGGATAGAGACGCTCCGGATGTGGAAGCTCACAAAGGCCCTCGACCTCGACGAAGATACCGCGGCAAGGATATTCCCGCTGCTCAACAGGTACGACAAGGAGAGGTTCGAGATCAAGCAGGCCATGAGGGAGGACATGGCGGCTCTGAGAAAGGCGCTTGAGGATAAACGAAAGGATCGCCTCAAGGAGATACTTGGAAGAATCGAGAGGAACCGCAAGAGACTGCAGCGGCTAAACGACGACAGCCGGGCGGAACTCAAGAAGATACTCACGATCGAACAACAGGCAAGGTTTGTCATATTCCAGCAGGAGTTCAACAGGGAGATCAGGAGGATCATCAAGAGGGCGAGAGAGCAGAGGCGCGAGAGGCTGGAGTAGTGGCAGATGTGTCTCGAATGCGGACGCCACAGCCCGGCCGTCGGCTTAATGATCGCCCCCCATCCCGCTTGACCTGCCTCAACCGTGGAATGCACTGCCGTTCATGCCGGCCTTCCATATGTGATATAATTACGGAAATGCCGGATACAGTCTACAGCATAAAGCTTCCCCTCTTCGAGGGGCCCCTCGACCTCCTGCTGCACCTGATCAGGGAGAACAAGATAGATATATACGACATACCCATTGCCGAGATCACGCGCCAGTATATCGAGTACCTCGACCTGATGAAGGAGCTGAACCTCGAGATCGCCGGCGAGTTCATCGTGATGGCGGCGACTCTCATCCAGATAAAGACGAGGATGCTGCTGCCGGTTGACGAGGACGTGCCACCGGAGGAGCGGGAAGACCCTCGTATCGAGCTTGTCGAGCGGCTTATAGAGTACCAGGCCTTCAAGAGCGTGGCGTTCGACCTCAAGGAGAGGCAGGAGAGGTGGGCGGAATACTTCCGGCGTGACCCCGCCCTGCCAGGGATCGAGGAGGCCGAGGGCCAGCAGTACCTGTTCGACGTAAACGTCTTCGACCTGATAACCGCGTTCAAGAAGCTCCTCGATTCGGCGCCACCCGAGGTGGTCGCCATCACGAGGGAGACGCTCACCGTAAAGGACAGGATGAATCTCATCACCGAAAGACTCGAGGGTGAGAAGGCCCTGAGGTTCGAGGAGTTGTTCGAGGGCGACCGGACGCCCGCCCAGTACATAGTCACGTTCCTTGCACTGCTGGAACTGCTCAGGCTGGGTGTGGTCAGGGTATACCAGGAGAGACTCTTCGGCCAGATATGGGTATTGAGACCCGAGGCGGCTGACGAGGTGATGGGGGATGGACTGCTGAACCAGTAAACCCGGACCCGGTTCAGGTTGACACGAGAGATTGCGGCAATGCAATGAAGAGGGTCGACGACCGCATGCCGCAGCTGTCGCCGGGAAGGTAGGAGGAGGAGATGTTTCACACTGCACGGCCGGAAGACATATTGGACGGCAGCATAACGGACGTCTACTTCGAACGTACTCTCAGGATACTCAAGGGCAAGGGCGTAAACCCGGTTGTCAAGGCCGAGTTCATGGCGAAGGGCCTGCCCGGCGACTGGCCCTGGGCCGTATTCGCCGGACTCGAAGAGGTTATCTACCTCCTTGAACGGCTGCCCGTGAAGCTGAGGGCACTGAAAGAGGGGACGGTCTTCCACCCCTATGAGCCGGTCATGGAGATAGAGGGCAGGTATCAGGACTTCTGTGTCTATGAAACCGCCGTCCTCGGCCTCATATGCCAGGCCTCAGGGGTTGCAACGAAGGCGGCCCGGTTCAAGAGCCTCGCAGACGGCCGCCTCGTGGTCAGTTTCGGTGCGCGCAGGATGCACCCCATCCTCGCACCCATGATAGAGAGAAACGCCTACATCGGCGGCTGCGACGGGGTCGCCGTGATCAAGAGCGGTGAGATCATAGGGGAGGATCCGATGGGCACCATGCCCCACGCACTGATAATATGCATGGGCTCCACTGTCGAGGCCCTGAGGGCGTACGACGAGATTCTCGAGCCGAAGCTGAAGAGGGTCGCCCTCATAGATACGTTCCTCGATGAAAAGTTCGAGGCCGTCAACGTTGCAGAGGCCCTCGGCGAGAGGCTCTTCGCCGTGAGGCTCGACACGCCGTCTTCGAGGCGCGGGGACTTCTACCGCATCCTTGAAGAGGTGAGGTGGGAGCTCGACCTGCGCGGCTACAGTCACGTGAAGCTCTTCGTGAGCGGAGGGATAAGAGAGGAAGACATCCCGGTGTTGAATCCGCTCGTTGATGCCTACGGCATAGGCACCTCGATCAGCAACGCGCCGGTCGTGGACTTCTCAATGGACATAATGGAGGTCGAGGGGAGGCCGGTGGCCAAGAGGGGAAAGTGGTCCGGAAGCAAGAGGCTGCTGAGGTGCCGCTCGTGCGGCCTCAGGCGCACCGTGGCTGCCGCAGCCGGAACGCCAAGGTGCGACTGCAGCGGCGAATTCGAGGACATCCTCGTCCCTGTCCTCGACTCGGGCAAGCGCCTCATCGACCGGGAGCCGGCATCCGCGATCAGGAACAGAGTGCTGGCGCAGACAGAGGGGCTGAGTCTCTCCTGATGCCGTCACTCTATATCGCTGCGGCCATCCTGATCTGGAGTTCGCTCGGCCTGATCGTGAGGATGTCAGGGGTGGAAGTCCATGTCCTCATCTTCTACTCCACCTGTTTCTCCCTCGTCTTTCAGAGCCTCATGTTCACAGACGAGCGTTACAGGAGGTCGTTCCCGCCACTGAACAGGCTGCCCTTCATCTTTCTGCTGAGCGTATGTCTCCTGCTGAACACCTTCACCTTCCTCTTCGCCTATGCCAACACCTCGATCGCAAACGCCGTGCTGACCCACTACATAGCCCCTGTAATAGTCGCTTTCCTGGCGGTCGTATTCCTCGGAGAACGGATAACCGGGAGGATCGTTGCATCAATAATCCTCGCCTCGACCGGCCTCTGGATAATGCTCGGCGGCGCCACCATTATGGAGTGCTTCAGGAACGTCTTTTCCGAGGGGTTCCATCTCACGCGGGACCTCATCGGGATAACTTCGGGCCTCGTATCGGGCCTCGTCTATGCCGTACTCGTCATACTCGTGAGGGTCTTCACGCAGAAATTCAACCCCTACGTGCTCGTATTCATCCAGAACGCATTCATGGCCCTGATACTGCTGCCCTTTGTGAGGGTCTTCCCCGCGGAGAAGATATGGATATTCGCACTCATGGGCGCACTGCACTCGACCGCCGCGCCGTTCCTCTACTACAAGGGGCTGAGCTCGGTGCAGGCGAACAGGGCGGCGGTCCTTGGTTATCTCGAGCCGGTTGGTGCTATAATCTTCAGTATGATCTTCCTGGCGGAGTTTCCACCGCTTAATGCCTACATCGGTGGGGGGCTGATACTCCTGTCGGGATACCTGACCGTAAAGGAGGGTTGAGCTTGAGGTTCGATTTCAGAAGGCCGGCAATCGCGGGCTCCGCCTCAGACCGTGACCTGAAGCAGATATCAGCAGAGGAACTCTCGGCACTCGACCTGATCGAGCTGAGGGTCGACCACTTCACCGACCTCTCCGAGGGCTGTATCCAGGGCGTCTTCAGGGAGGCCCGATCCCTCGGAAAGCCAGTTATAGCGACTGTCAGGTCAACGGACGAAGGCGGGCGCAGACGGATACCGGATGCGGAGAGGGTCAGGATATTCAGCCTGGTGAAGGACCTTGCAGATCTCATGGACATAGAGGCCCGGGCAGAGATATTCGACGAGGTCAGGGATGTCGCAAGGGCTGCCGGCACGCCACTCATAGCATCATACCACAACTTCAACGGCACCCCCTCCTACGACGTGCTCTCGGCCCACGTGGCCCGGTGCTTGGAGAGGGGGGCCGACATCGTGAAGATCGCAACAACGACAAACACCGAGCACGACCTCAGAACCATGACCCGGATCACGCTCGACCACTTCGAGAAAGGCCTCGTGACCGTCTGTATGGGACCTAAGGGCCTGATATCACGGGTCTTTTTCCCTGTCGTCGGTTCGCTCTTCACGTTCGCCTCGATAGGCGACTCGAAGGCACCCGGCCAGGTCCCCGTGGTCGAGCTCAGGAGGTTCATGGACAGGCTTGCGGGGTGATGCCGCCTGATGGCATTTATTACTGAAAGGTGCTATAATTTAATTGTATAGATGGACAGGGAGATCGTGTCAGATACGGAGGTCCTGGGATGAGCATTACCATTGTGGGAGGTGGAATCTCGGGACTCTCACTCGCTTATTTTCTCATGGAAAAGGACCCGGCACTGGACCTCCGCGTACTCGAGTCCGAAGACAGGCCGGGCGGCAAGATCAGCACTGACAGGGCCGACGGTTTCCTCTGCGAACGCGGCGTAAACGGTTTCCTCGACAACAAACCCCTGACGCTCGAGCTTGCAAGGAGGCTATCCCTCACCCCACTGAGGAGCAACGACGCTGCCAGAAAGAGGTTCATCTACTCGAGGGGCAGGCTCCACCGGCTTCCCGAATCCCCCCAGGCCTTCCTGCTATCCGGCCTGCTGAGCCCCTGTGGAAGGGGGAGGATCATCTACGAGATGGTCAGCCCGAGGGGGAAGGAAGAAGACGAGACCTTAGCCTCGTTTGCAAAGAGGCGGCTCGGCAAGGAGGCCTACGAGAAGCTGATCGACCCGATGGCCTCCGGCATATATGCCGGAGATCCCGAGATGCTGAGCCTGAAGAGCTGCTTTCCGCGGATATACGAGCTGGAGAAGAGATATGGAAGTCTCATAAGGGCCATGCTGAAGCTCCAGAAGCAGGCAAAGAAGAGCGGCAAGGGCGTCGTCGGTCCCGGCCCCGGTGGAACCCTCACGTCGTTCCACGAAGGTATGGAGACAGTGATCGCCTCCCTCAGGGCGGCCCTCGGCCGCAGACTCATCCTCTCCAAGGGCGTGCGCTCGATCGACAGGACCGGCAAACAGTACAGACTCCTGCTCGATGACGGGGGCGTCATGGAGTCGGACTCTGTCATCCTCGCCTGTCCTGCACACGCAGCGTCGGAGATATTGCGGGACCTCGACCGGACACTGTCGGACCGCCTCTCCGGGATACCCTACCCTGCCGTATCCGTGGCATGCCTGGGGTTCAGGCTCGAGGACATCCCGCACAACGTCAACGGCTTCGGTTTCCTCGTGCCGGCAACCGAGAGGAGGAGGATACTCGGAACCCTCTGGGACTCGAGCATCTTCCCCAACAGGGCACCCGAGGGGTATGTCCTCATGAGGACCATGGTCGGAGGGGCGCGGGCATCCGGGCTCGCCATGGAGGATGAAGGGAAGATCACGGACATCGTACTCGACGAGTTGAAGGAGATCATGGGCATCGATGTCAAACCGGACTTCGTGCGCGTCTACAGGCACGAGAAGGCGATCCCGCAGTACAACGTCGGTCACGCTGCCCTCCTACAGGAGATCGACGGCGCTGTCTCGCGTCACCCGGGCCTGTACCTGACCGGAAATGCCTACAGGGGCATCGGGGTCAACGACTGCGTAGAGAATTCCTACAGGCTTGCCGGGGAGTTGCATTCAAAAATCTAACACCCGTCCTGCGAGGACGGAGAAGGAGGAGAAGATGAACGATCAGGAAGTCCTTGAGATTCTGAGAAGGGAGAATCACGAGTTCCGGCATCTCGAGGAGGAGCACAGGTCGCTCGATCAAAGGCTCACGGAGCTGGAGAACAAGCACTTCCTCACGCCGGATGACGAGATCGAGATCAAGGCCATAAAGAAACAGAAGCTCATCAGGAAGGACAGGATGGCCGAGCTGATAAGGGAGTTCAAGAAACCCGCGGCAATAAACTGAGGAGGTTGAAGAGATTGAGAAGCAAGACTATCAAGGAGGGGCTCGAGCGCGTTCCTCACAGGACACTTCTTTATGCAACAGGTATCCCGAGCAGTGAGATGGACAAGCCGTTCATCGGAGTGGTCACGAGCTTCACCGACATCATACCCGGACACATCGGGATGCGAGACCTCGAGAGGTTCATTGAAAAGGGCGTTCACACGGCCGGAGGTTATCCCTTCATCTTCGGTGTGCCCGGCATATGTGACGGCATAGCGATGGGACACAGCGGCATGCACTACTCGCTGCCCTCGAGGGAACTCATAGCCGACATGGTGGAGAGCATCACAGAGGCCCACCAGTTTGATGGTCTTGTGCTTCTGACGAATTGCGACAAGATCACCCCGGGAATGCTTATGGCCGCAGGCAGGCTCAACATACCCGCAGTGGTGGTGACGGCGGGCCCGATGCACTCGGGCCGCCTCAGGGGCAAGAGGCTCTCCCTCGTCAACGACACATTCGAGGCCATAGGAAAATACAAGAAGGGGCTGATCAAGGACAGCGAACTCCAGGCGCTCGAGATGTGCGCCTGCCCGGGTGCAGGCTCCTGCCAGGGGATGTACACGGCGAACACCATGGCATGCGTCACCGAGGCCCTCGGCATGAGCATCCCCTACTGTGCGACCGCCCTCGCCACTGATGCCGAGAAGAGGAGGATAGCCTTCGAGAGCGGCCGGAGGGTCGTTGAGCTGATAAAGAAGAACGTCACTCCGCGGAAGATCATGACCCTGAAGGCGTTCGAGAATGCCATAAGGGTGGATATGGCCCTTGGAGGTTCGACCAACACCGTGCTGCACATTCCAGCCATCGCCCATGATGCCGGGATCGAGCTGCCGCTGGAACTCTTCGACGAACTGAGCAGGACCACACCCCACATAGCCGACATGCTTCCCGGCGGCAGGCACTACCTCGAGGACCTGCACCATGCAGGCGGCATACCCGCTGTGCTCAAGCGTCTTGAAGACCTGCTGCACGACACCGTGACCGTCAGCGGCCTCAAGATCAAGAAGGTCGCGCGCATGGCCGAGATATCGGATGCCGAAGTCATAAGGCCACTGAGCAGGGCGCACCACAAGGAGGGCGGCATCGCCATCCTCAGGGGAAACATCGCACCCGAGGGTGCGGTGGTGAAGCAGTCTGCAGTGAGCAGGAAGATGATGCGCTTTGAAGGCACGGCCGTGGTGTTCGACTCCGAAGAGGACGGCATGAAGGCGATCCTGAGCGGCAAGGTATCACCCGGGGATATCGTCGTCATAAGGTACGAGGGACCCAAGGGTGGGCCCGGCATGAGGGAGATGCTCTCGCCCACGGCCACGATCGCCGGGCTCGGCCTGAGCGAGTCCGTCGCGCTCATCACCGACGGAAGGTTTTCAGGCGGCACGAGGGGGCCCTGCATCGGGCACATCTCGCCCGAGGCCATGGAGGGCGGCCCGATAGCCCTCATCCGCACCGGAGACAGGATAAGGATCGACATACCCAAGAGGAAGATGGACGTGCTCATCCCGGACGAGGAGCTGGAAGAGAGGCGCAGCAAGTGGAGACGGCCTGACCCGAAGGTGAAGAAGGGTTACCTGTCGAGGTATGCGCGGCTGGTGAGTTCAGCGGCCTCGGGTGCCGTGATGAAGTAGAGACGAACAGAGGAGGCGGCCGAGAGACGGACAGTTCATGGAATCCGGAAAGAAGATCGCCATAGGCGCAGACCACGGAGGATATCACCTGAAGGGCCTCCTCTCGGACTTCATGCGGCAGGCGGGCTACGAAGTCATAGACACCGGGGCCTTCAGCAGCGAACCCTCGGACTACCCCGACTATGCCCGTCTCGTCGCCGGCCGTGTCGTGTCCGGTGACGCATGGAGAGGGGTTCTGATCTGCGGCAGCGGCGTAGGCGCGTCTGTGGCTGCGAACAAGTTCAGGGGGATAAGGGCAGCAGTCTGCCACGACACGTACTCGGCGCGCCAGGGCGTGGAAGACGATGCCATGAACATCCTCTGCCTCGGTGCAAGGGTGGTCGGAGAGGAGCTCGCAAAGGAGATAGTCGGGGCATTCCTACGCGCCGAGTTCAAGGACCTCGAGAGGTACAGGAGGAGACTGTCGAAGATAGAGGAGATCGAGAAGCGATGGATGACGAGCAGCTGATACACGACTGGCTTGTCCGTACACTGAAGTCGAGGTTGTCGAGGGAGTACAGGGACATAAAAGACAACCTCGCGGGTCGTGAGAACGAGTTCAACGGTTGCTATCCCGACCTCATACTCGGGAATCACGGCATGGTGCTCGCCGTCGTCGAGGTCGAGACCGAGGGGAGTATAGGCAAGGAGAAGGCCGCCCAGTGGAAGGCACTCTCCGGCACGGGGACAAAACTGATCCTCATGCTCCCAAAGAAGACGGTCAAGAGAGTGACCGAACTCCTGTGGGAGGAATCGATCGCCGACAGGGTCTCGATCGGCACCTACGATATAGCGATAAACATGCCTTGAGCCACAGGAGGCAGGTTCAGGATTCACCGAGCCGCCGCAACAGGCATGTACTGGGTAGAAGGAACGGGGGATCGAATGATGGACGAAACACCGGTGTGACTGGCTGACTCATGGAGAAGCTACAGAAGCAGCTCATTCAGCTGAAGACGCTCACCGAGCTGGCCTCGCTGATCAACTCGTCCTTCGACCAGGCGGAGATAAGGGAGAGGGCCATCGAGGCGACTACGAGGGTCCTGAACGCAGAGGCGGCGAGCCTGCTCCTTCTGGATGAAGCCACTGGAGAGCTCTACTTCGACGTGGCCACCGGAGAGAAGGGCGGCCGGGTAAAGCAGATCAGGCTGAAGAAGGGAGTCGGCATTGCAGGCTGGGTGGCCGAGCACGGGACACCGCTGGTCATACACGACGCACAGTCAGACCCGCGCTTCTTCAAGACAGCCGACAAGTTCAGCGGCTTCGTGACGAGAAACATCATCTGTGTCCCCCTGAAGACCAAGGCGCGGACGATCGGAGTCCTCGAGGGGATAAACAAGAAGGACGGCCGGTTCGACGACAGCGACCTCGAGCTGACCGAGACGCTCGCAAACTACATAGCCGTCGCGATCGAGAACGCCCGCCTCTATTCCGAGCTCAAGGACACCTTCTACTCCACGGCGGAGACACTCTCCGAGACCATAGAGCTGCGCGACCCCTGCACGGGCGGACATACCAAGAGGGTGAAGCACTACAGCCTTATAATCGGCAGATATCTCGGCCTGAGCAAGGCCGAGCTCGAGACCATCGAGCTTGCGGCGATACTGCACGACATCGGAAAGATCGGGATCAGGGACGACATCCTCCTGAAGAAGGGGAGACTGACCGAGAACGAGATGCAACATATGAGGATGCACTCTATCTACGGGGCTGAGCTCTTGAAGAGCATCAAGCAGCTCAAGGATATCGTGCCAGTGGTCAGGAACCACCACGAACGTTACGACGGCACCGGCTATCCAGACGGACTCAGGGGAGAGGATATCTCCCCCATGGCGAGAATCCTCACGGTGGCCGACAGCTTCGACGCGATGACGACACATCGGCCGTACAAGAAGAGCATCTCCACAGAGGCTGCACTCGAGCAGCTCAGGCAGTATGCAGGCACTCAGTTCGACCCCAAGGTCGTCGAGGCGTTCCTTCAGGCCTTCGCCGACGGTGCGGTGTATCCTCATGAAGACGGAGCGCCTTCACCGTCAACATTGTCAACATTGCCGGCCCCGGAATCGGAAGAGAGGGACCTTACCTCGTAAATCTCCACGGGCTGCTCCTTGCCCTTGACCGACACCCTCTCCAGCCCCCGTATCGAAATGCGAGTACGGTGACCCAGCAGCCCTCCCAGCCTCTTCAGGGTGAACTCGGTTATGAGGATATGCGTGTCGTACTTCCTCGTGAGCGCTTCGATCCGCGCACCAAGGTTCACGTGGTCGCCGATCACCGTATAGTCCATCTTCTTGCCCTCAGCGCCTATGTTTCCAACCACCACCTCTCCTGTGTTTATCCCTATGCCAGCATCGAGAACAGGCTTGCCCGCTGCCCTCCACTCTCTCTGAAGCCCTTCGAGCCTCTCGACCATGTCGAGAGCGCACCTGACCGCCAGCTCAGCGTGGTCTTTCTGCTCCATCGGAGCGCCCCAGAAGGCTACGATCTCGTCACCGACGAACTTGTCGAGCGTGCCCTCCCACCTGAAGACGACCTCGGTCATGGCCCCGAGATACTCGTTGAGCATGGCAACGACCTCCTCAGGTGCGTGTCCTTCCGAAAACCTCGTAAAGTCCATGATATCCGAAAAGAGGACCGTCACCTCCTTCCTCTCTCCGCCGAGCCTCGCCATCTCCGGGTTCCTGATGAGTTCGTCCACGACCCTCTCGGTCACGTAACTCGAAAACATCCTCCTGATCTCCCTCGCCTTCTTCTCTTCTACGAGGAAGCCGTGGCTTATCGTGAAGGCACCACCGGACAGGACGGTGAGCAGTGGATATATCAGGTTGACCCTTGTGCCCATCCAGGTGAAGAGTGCCTGGTTCGATACAACCACTGCTGAGACGGCGAGCATGTAACCTGCAACCATGTGCAGGGCCTTTTTCTTGCGGCCGATGAAGAGGACGAGCGCCCCGGAAAGCAAGACCGCGAGAAGGTCGATATAGAGCGGCGCCTTTACAATGAAGTCACGGCCCAGGATGTTGGCGGTGACGGTCGCGTTCTTTTCGACACCTGACATGTTTGCTGAAAAGGGGGTGTTCTTCTGGTCGTACGTCGCCATGGCCGATGTACCTATGAATACGATCTTGTCCCTGAACAGCCCCGGGCGTATCCCGCCGGAGAGGACCCGAGCCGCTGACACGGCGGCTATGGTGCCCTCTCCGCCGAGGTAGTTTATCTGGAGGCGGCCGAACTCATCGGTTGGGATGATGAGGTCACCGAGTTCAACACCCGCACCGCCGATTATGCCGGTGCTGTCGATGGGAAGACCCAAGGCTGTGCGGGCGGCCTGGAGAGAGAGCGAGGGGATGTACTCACCGCCGTACTTGATGTAAAGTATCTCCCACCTGAGTTTTCCGTCCCTGTCGGGCAGCGTATAGACATGCCCGAACGTCGCACGGGACGAGAGGGGCCCTGGCGGCAGGAGCACCCTGTAGGCCTCGACCGACCTGAGGTGTTTGAGGTTCTCTATCCTCGGGACCGCCTGTCTGTAGAGGACGTCTTCAACCTCTCCGCTGAAGGCCCTGCCCTCTTCGACCTCGAAACCGAGGGCCATGACGAGCCGCCCTTCATGCCTCCTGATCACCTCGGCGAGTGCAGCGTCTTCTTCCGCGGGCCCGGCCTCGGGGTAGATGATGTCCACAGCCACCGCCCGCGGCCCTCCCCGGAAGACCCGATCCAACAGCTCCGCCTGCAGCCTCCTGCTCCACGGCCACCTGCCGTATGTCGAGAGGCTCTCCTCGTCGATCGTCACCATCAGGATGTCGGACGGTACCGGCGGGGGTGAGAGGAGGTTTCGGACCTTGAACCTGTAATCGAGAAGGAGGGTCTCGACATACTCATCGACAAGCGGGGGATTCCTGAGCGTAAGGGCTGAAAAGACGAGGGTCAGGATCAGGGGAACAAAGAGGGTCGGTTTCCCGTACAATCCGGCCCTCAGGCTCTGGAACAGGTGTCTTATCGACTGCATCCTTTAAGGAGCCTGCCTCTGTGGTCCTCTACGATCCTGCCCCTGCTTCCATCCGCGGTAAACTCGACGAGTTCAACCCTGCCGTCCTTCCGCTGCAGATACATGGTCTCGTCTCCATCGAGCCTCGGGAAATATCTCCCTGATATGTCTTCATACATGTCCACCCTGTAGAGCAGTCTGCCGTGCTCGGGGCCGTCACCTCTCGATAGGCGGAGGAGGCCGTCCTTCTCGTAGACCCCGTATCTTCCCTCATCGTTCCTGTAACCGACGAAGAACCGTCCGTCCTCCTTGTGATAAACGTCTGCATTCATCGGGTAGCACTCGCCTCCAACCACCTCGAAGAACTCCTCACCGGATATCCTGAACGTCTTGCCAGCGTCACAGAGCACCCATTCCGAGGTGATCCCGTCGTGGCTGTGCGTCAGTATGACCCTGTCCTTTCTGAGGGAGGTCTTGTGCAGTCTCTCGTAGTCTGTGTGCACTATACTGTTGCGGGCGGCTATGTCGTGTATGACCACCGCGTCGTCGAACGCACGTACCGCAGCCCTGTAGCGCTCCTCACTCCACGTGCGCTCTATGAAGTCGTTGATGTCGCCGTAGACGACGGTGGCGGCCTCGAACTCCTCCCTGGACATCCCGAGGCGCTGCTCCCTCTTCTCGGTACAGAGCTTCTTCCACAGCTCGGTGTCGTTGACGGTATCAGAGCTGAATATGAGGGTCTCCCTGCCGGTTGATATCTTTATCCCGATACAAGGAATGCCGTGCCAGACAGGCGCCTTCACCGCCTCTATGGTGAAGCCCTCGGGTGAGCGGAAGACGTTCCTGTCCTCCTCGTAGAATACGGTGGAAGAGAACGGATAAAAACTCTCCGGCTCGACCCACTCCTTGTAGTGGGGGTCCTTGAAGAGCATCCTCGGTCTTCTGGTCCTCTCGTTTATGACGACCTTCGCCACGTCAGGGCCCACGACGTTGCCGTGGCGGTCGGTTATGCACAGAGACGTCCTCCCGCCGCCCTCGTCGACGGATACCATCCTGTACTTCGCACGCGGCCCTATCATCCTGTAGTCGGTGTATTGCGCGCAGTCTATATCCACTACCTTCTTGGAATCACCCGATAGGCTCCTGTCGAGCGAGGGCCTCGACGCGGTTACGAGCTCGTCGTGGATGTCCTCGGATGTGAGCAGTGAGAACCTGCGGTCCATATCCGGCGAATACATGTTGAAGAGCGCGAGGTCGGTGAACCACCTCTTGTGGTCGTCGTGGCAGTGGGTGATTATGATGCCGTCTATCTCCTTGAGCCCGTCGCAACCGATCTGCTGAAAGATGGGAGCGCCGCAGTCTATGAGATAAGTTGACCGCCCGATGGTTACCTGGTAGGTGATGCTCTTGCCCATGCAGGAAAAGGGGCCGAAGTCACCGAGTATGCGGACTGTGATACCGTCGGTCATTTGAGTTTTATTTTAGCATAACGGTATGGGGAAAAATACTGCTTCACCGCATCGTGAGAGATTAAATTTAGTTAAAATTCCTTCGAGGAGGCACTGAGCCTCAAACTATACACCCCTGAAATGGGTCAACACCCGAGGCCTTGAGCAAGAAGGCCCCGGGTGAGTTCCCGGCCCGGCCTGCGACTGCGGGTATGGGTTCAGTGCATCGAAAACAGTGTCGTAGCCGAGACCTCCACGGTGTTGGTCTCCACGTTGCCGGCCTCGTCCTTGGCCCTCACCACGAAGTAATACGTGGTCGCTGAAGTGAGTCCTGTCACCGAGAACGATGTGGCCCCCGCCGGCGTGGTGAAGCTCGGCGGTACGAGGAAGTCCTGGCCTCCTGAGGTCGTCGCTATGTATATCAGGTAGACTATGTTCGATGAGGCCGACACGTTGTCCGTGGCCGCGGTCCACGTGAGGTCTATCTGGGAGCCAGACACCGGTGTTGCGGTCTCGACGCCTCCGAATGTCGGCGGCATAGTGTCGCCTGAAGAAGGCGGTGTCGTGTTCAAGGTGGTGGCCGATACCTCCACGGTGTTGCCGTCTATGTTGCCGCTTTCGTCCATGGCCCTCACCACGAAGTAATACGTGGTCGCTGAAGTGAGTCCTGTCACCGAGAACGATGTGGCCCCCGCCGGCGTGGTGAAGCTCGGCGGCACGAGGAAGTCCTGGCCTCCGGGCGACGTCGCTATGTATACCAGGTAGACCAAGTCCTGCTGCTGCGTTGAGTCGTCTGTGGCAGCGCTCCACGCGAGGTCTATCTGGGAGCCTGACACCACGGTGGCAGTCCCGACGCCACCGAATACCGGCGGTGTCTGGTCTGCCATAGAGGCCATGGTAACGGTCACCGACGTCGGCATCCCGTTCAGGGACTTGTGTTCATCCCCGTAGTAGAGGAGTGTCTCGGCGTCGTCATAGGCGTAGACCGTGAAGTGCCTGTTGGGACCGTTTGGAACCTGGAACACCTCCTCGACGGTGTTACACGTGGCAGCGTCCACGGTCCGCTCGATCGGGTCCATTCCCGTACCCGATATGACTATGCGCACGTATCTGACCGACGGCGGGATCACCGATTGTGGGGCCGACGTGCTCGAGTCGGTCGATTGCCGGCCGATGCCTATCACCACGGTCGTGCTGTCGGTGCCGAACAGTCCGTCACCGCCTCCACAGGAGGTCAGGATAAGGGATATCACCATCATGCCTGTGAGAAGGACGCGTTTCATTGTGATCACACTCCTATGGAAAGATTACGTCCACGGTCACAGCAACCGATGTCTCTATCGGTTCCTGGGTCAGGGGAGGACGAAACATGTACACGCCCCCGGCAGACTGCTCGTGGACGCCTTCGGGCAGTCCGCCGCCGTTCTTCGTGCTTCCGAGGACGAACGTCCGCTCGCTGAACTGCCGCATCATCTCCAGGTCTATGGGCCGGGCCGCCTCAGGAGGCCTGTTCATGTACACCCTGCTCATCTGTCCGCTCTTCACGACCACCTCGCCGGCAATGCCCCTGACGGCGCTCCTTACCGCAACCTCGGACTCCAAGGTCATCACTCCTGTATACATCTCGTCGCCGCTGCCGCCCACCCACACGATGAACTTCGTACCCCTTGCAGCCGCCACTGCGGTCGGCGTATGTATCTCGAGGTCCGACCGGCCGACCACCGCCTTGAGGGAACCGCTGATCAGCCTGTAGATCGACCTCGACCTCTTCTTCCGGGGAGTGTAGAGAAACTCCTCCACCTCGACACGGCTCAACTCCCCGAGATTCAGTATGCTGTCATCGATGAAGAAGAGCTTAGTCCTCGAGCTCCTTCCCGTCTCGACCTCGTCCTTGAGCCTGAGTTGCATGGACGGCTCTGCACCGATCTCCCGGTCGTCCCGTACCAGGCGGACATCTCCCTTCACTGCCAAGACCTCACCGGCCTTTGCATCGTCACCGGTATCAGCGCGTGACACCGGATGGGCGGCGAAGACCATGACGAGGCAGGCGATCAGGATAACGATCTCTTTCTTGCTCATGAAGCACCTCACAGTATGTTTACGGTCAGGAATACGCCGGTTATGCTCCTCTTGTAATCGAAGATGCCGAGGTTTGAATCATTAACGGTGTAACTCTCTGTTATGGATGCACTCAACCTCCTGGATATCCTGTAGGTGAACCTGAGGGAGTACTGCTGCAACCTGTCCAGCCGCCTCTTCCCAAGACCGGGATAATCGTCACGGTAGCGTCTCTCGTTGTACTCGCTCGTGAGGCTCAGGTAGAGCGGCCTCGTCACCTTCGGATGCATCACCCTGTAGAAGACCCCCGCGCCCACGACCTGTCCGTTGAAGGACCAATATCCGGCGTCAGCCCTGTTGAAATCACTGAAGTAGTAAACCTCCCCGGTGAGACGCCTCAGCCGGAAGCGCTGTCTGATGCCGAGGCGGTTCCGGAAGCCGGACCGTATGGAGTTCGTCCGGAACAGGTCACTGTCCCAGTACTTGAGTGCAGCGTACTCGTATACGCCCTCCGTCGAGTATCCACCCCTCTCCTTCAGGGTCAGCGTGGCGTAATACGTGTGAAACCTGCTGTATAGGCCGCCGCCGAGCAGGGTATATTCCAGCGAGTAACCGACCGACGAGCTCAGCGCATCGGAGAGGTCGAGTTCCGCGACAGGCGCGATCTTGTTATACCGGACATCGAAATCGCCGAGATCCATGTGGAGGCTCTGGTAGAAGTTGTAACCGCCCTTAATCCTCACGATCCCCCTTTCCAGGAGTACTGCACTCGAGGTGAGGTACGCCACCGCCCTCGCATCCGACTTCCTGGCGGCGCTGACCGGGGGGTTGGACGGCTCGAGTATGACGTTGCTGTCGTACTGGATGCCTGTGTAGACGTCGAGCCTGTATGGCCCCTCCTCGGCCTTCCGCCTGCAGCCCTCCACCAGGTCTGCAGCCTCTCCTTTCGACACCAGGTCTTTGGAAACCTCCGCAAGCCTCGAAACGACCCTCTCCAGGTCGTCACACCTCGACGTCTCATAGTATATACGGCCGAGCTCTATGTAGGCGCTTGTATACGTCTCATCGAGCCGGAGTGTCTTGAGAAAGAGTGCCTCGGCCTCCTCATACCTGCCCTCCCTCGAGCAGGCTACCCCGGCGTAATACGAGGCCTCCGGGTTTCTGGGCGAGAGTTTCATAGCCTTCCTGAGCAGCACGACGGCATCCTTCAAGTTGCCCCGGTTGATCAGCTGAATGCCCTCGGCTATGTACAGTTCGTAACCCTCGGAGGAGGCATGCAACGGCCCTGCGGAAAAGAGCATCAGAGACATCACCAGCAAGAGGCTTGAAAACCTCACCACCCGATACACCCCCTGTATCCTGCATGCTCAAGCCCTGCAGGTCTCGGTGCGAGAGAACCGGTGTCAGAGGCAATCACAGCCGAACCGGTCCTCAAGAAACGACGGTCTGCACAGCCTTAGGTTCTCAAGGAACCCTTCCATTGAAAATCTTTAATCTTGACGGTAGACATGCAAGATCGGTGCCGAGGTCTTTTTGTTGCAATTCCTTGAAGGTGCAGGTCGATGCAGGGCTGGCCTGAATAGCGGGTTCCACAAAGTATGTAACGAACTACACGGCGAGAACAGGGCCGGAGGGGCTCAGGAGCCCCCCTCGGCCTTGATCTTCTCAACCTCCTCTGCTGCCATCCTCGCCACTCTCGGCTCGGGGTTCTTCGAGAGGAGCTCTTCGAACGCCTCGAGGGCCTTCTTGTTGTCGCCGAGGTTGTAGCGGTAGATGAGCCCGATATGGAAGAGGCTGTTCAGGTGGCTCGGATCGAGTTTCAGGGCTGTGCGGAACTTCTCTATTGCAAGGTCGTACTTGCCCTTCTTCTGGTAAAGCATGCCGAGGTCGTTCTGTATGTGGACGCTCCCGGGCTCGATCTTTTCTGCCTTCCTGAAGACCTCGATGCCCTCGTCGACCTGGTTGCTCTCGAAATACAGGTCACCGAGGGCGACGAGGGCCTCTGCGCTGTCGGGGTTCTCCTTCAGGTAAGCCTTCACCTCCCGTATCCGCTCCTCTATCGACACGGCCTCCTGGGGCCCTGTTGCAGCACCCTGACCGCTCTCTCCGCTCTTCAGCGCAAGGTTGACCATGGACATAACAACCATCCCGCCGAATATGAGCCAGAAGAAGAGTATCACGACGGTCTCTTTTCTGCTCCTGACAGCCTCCATCACGTCACCTCCTCAACCATATCCTTCTCCTTGAGCCTCTCTTCGAGCCTGCTGAGCCTCCGGACGAGTCTCCTCTGCTGCCCCGCGACGTACGCGAGGTACGAAAAGACCCCGGCCCACACGGCCATGTAGGCCGCGACCAGAAATACAAGGTTCTTCATCAGTCTCCTCCTTCGATCTTGTTCTCCAGGAACCTGATCCTCTTGCACGTCAGCGCCACAGAGGTCTTGAGCTTGAAGAGCAGGAACCAGAGTGAGAGAAACGCCGTCAAGGTTATCATGAGTGTGAGGATCATCGAGGGCTCAATGTCGATCGAGTCAGACCTTATCACCACCGGATGTATCGTCCTCCATATCCTCGCCGACATGAAGACTATGGGTACGTCGACGAAACCGGCGATGGCGAGGACCGCGCAGTAGGCCGCCCTCCTCTCCTCCTGTTCGACGGACGTCCTCAGGATCAGGTACGAAACGTATATAAACCACAGGATCAGCGCCGTAGTGAGCCGCGGATCCCATGTCCACCAGGTATTCCAGATCGGCCTCGCCCACAGCATACCGGAGAGTAGTGTCAGGGATATGAAGACCACCCCGATCTCCACGCTGCTCGAGCCGTAGACGTCCCACTTGATGTCCTTCCTGGTCAGGTAGAGTATGCCGCTGACGAAGGCGATGAAGAAGGAAAGAAATGCCGTGAAGGCCATGGAGAGATGCACGTAGAACACCTTCTGTACGATCCCCATCACCCTCTCGGTGGGGGCATAGAAGAAGATCGCGTAGAGGGCTGACAGAAACAGGAGGCCCACAACGACCGGCAACGCCCTGTCCTTGAAACCGTTGTCCACTCCCTATCCCTCCTTTATCACGAATTCGAACAGAAGATAGCCCACGCCCGAGAATATCAGGCCGAAGGCCGCTATCACGTACAGCCACGACGAGTACTCCCTGTAAGGCAGGTCCTCGAACAGACCGCCCGTGACCTTGACGGCGAGGGCCATCAGTGGGGTTATTACAGGGAAGAGCAAGAGGGGCAGTAACACCTCGTTCCTCCTCGTACCCGCGGTTATGGCGGAAAAGAGCGTGCCGACAGTGGAAAACCCTATATTCACAAGCAGCACCACCACGACGAGCATCGGCACCTGCCTGGCGAACCGGTCTCCGTAGAGGACGAAGAAGGCCGGTATGAGGACCGCCTCGGCAACGGCCATGAAGATGAAGTTGACCATCGTCTTGGCCGCGTATATCTGCTCAGGCTCGACAGGGCTGAGCAGCAGGGCGTCGATGCAGCGGTTCTCCTTCTCCTTTGAAAGCACCCTGCCGAGGCCCAGTACTGCAGAGAATATTATCGAGACCCACAGGATGCCGGCAGCCATCTCTCCGTCGAGCTCCCTGCCCACCCCCACCGCTATATTCAGCATGACGAGCAGGAGGAACCCGAAAAAGACCATCGATACGATGGACTCCTTCTTTCTGTATTCGGCCAGGAGGTCCTTCCTTGCTATCAGGAGTGCATCCCTCATGCGTCCGGGACACCTTTCAGGTACCTGAGGTATGCATGCTCGAACTCTCGGGGGTCGAGTTCAGCCCGGTCCTTCAGGTAAACGAGCCGCCCTCTCGATAGTATGCCGACCTTTGTGGCGGCCTCCAGTCCCCTCTTGAGGTCGTGCGTCACCATCACGATGGTCCTCTTGCGGTCGTGCAACCGCCGCAGGTGACCGCTCAGGAGCATCGATGCGCTCTGGTCGAGGCCCGTATACGGCTCATCGAGCAGGAGGAGCACCGGGTCGTTTATGAGTGCTCTGGCGATGCTCAGCCTCTGCTGCATGCCGCGGGAAAATCCCGAGACCTTGGAGTCCGCCCGGTCAGACAGCCCCACCAGCCCGAGGAGTTCTTCGGCCCTCGCCGCAGGATCGGCGACCCTGTAGAGCGCGGCGTAGAACTCGAGGTTCTCCCTCGCGCTCAGGTCGTTGTAGAGAAACGACTGGTGTGATATCACGCCGAGCCGTGCCCTGAACTCCTCGGGGTGTTCCTCCATGTCGAAATCCATCACCCTGACGGTACCGGCACCCGGCTTGAGCAGGGTGGCCATGATCCTGATGAGCGTGGTCTTCCCTGCACCGTTCGGACCGAAGAGGCTGAGAAAATCCCCCATCTCGAGGTCGAGATCGATCCCCCTCAGGGCATCCACCCCGTCGTAGCTCTTCCTCAGGCCCTTGATCCGGAGAAAGGCGGCACTGCTACCCATCGGACTTCTCTCTGCCGCCTCCGCTACTGCCTTCTCCCAACTGCTTCATCACTTCGGCCACCTTCAGCCTGTAGTAGTTCCGGAGCTTCTCGTAGTCGTCGCTGTTTATCTTGTTCGAGGCGAACTCGAACTCTATGTCCTTGAGCGCCTTGAGGAAGGATGCCTTCTCCATCTCGAGTGACTTCAGCCTCTCGTCCCTTCCGTCAGAGGCCTCCTGCCACACCCGCCTCTCTCTCATCAGCGGCATGAACGCATAGATCATCGTTACGGAGGCTATTACAGCGAACACCATCCATTCCATTCCTCACTCCTCCTCGATCTTCTTCAGTTCGTCGTCTATCTTCCTCTGCAGCTCGTCGTCGAGGTCCGCCCGCCCGGCCGCGCCTTCGTCCGAAGCCTCTTTCCTGCCTGAAAACGCCCACTTCCTCACGAACACGACGGCCACCACGACGCCGACCACCAACCCCACGAACGGCAGTACGTAGGCCACGAGGTTGAATCCCTTCTTCGGGGGTGCCGACAAGATGCTCTCCCCATACTGCGAGACGAACGAGTTCAGTATCTCCTCCTTCGTCTTCCCTTCATCGATCATACCCCTTATCATCGCCCGCATCGCCTCGGCCCTCTCGCACTCGCAGGTGCCGAGCAGCTGGCCGCAACCGCAGTCACACATGAGGTTGTTCTCGATCTCGGAACTGCTGACTGAAAACCCTCTCGACGGCGTGGAGAGAAGCAGCGCGAGAGAGAATACCAGCAGGCCGCCATACCTGACGAGTCTCATCATAAGGCCCCCTTCTTTTTTCTGTTCGGCAGGATCGCCATTATTCCGCCCAGGACCATCAAGGTTCCGCCGATCCATATCCAGGCCAGCAGTGGATTCACCGTCACCTTGAGCGTTATCTCCCTGTCAGGACTGATCTCCGGCATTATCACGTACAGGTCCTCTACCAGGGTGGACCTGAGGCTGACCTCGGTCGTGGGTTTCTCTGCGTTTACATAGTACCGGCGCTCGGGCGTAATGGTGCCGGCCGGCTTTCCATCCTTGAACACGCTCAGCGTGGCGGCATAGATATCCCTGTTTCTGTCCCTGTATCCCCTGAAGTCGTCGTAACGAAGCTCGTAGGCACCGATCTTGATGCTCTCGCCCTTGGAGAGGGTGCCCTGTGTCTCGAGCTTGAACGCTGACGACCCGGTGATGCCCACCACGATTATGACCAGCCCGAGGTGGACGATGTATCCGCCGTACCTCCTCCTCATCCTGTAGATGAGTCTCGGAAACGCCGTCAATGGAGACTCTCCCGTCATCCTGCTCCGCGCGATCGTACCCCCCTTGAACTCATTGAATATCGTCACGGCGACGAAGATCGAGAGAGAGAAGGCCGCAAGCGGATAGAACTGCCTGATTCCCGCGATGAAGAGTACGACCGCACCGGCCAGGGCCGTCAAGGCCGGAAAGAGGAAGTTCTTCTTCAGGTTGTCGGCCGATGCTTTTCTCCAGCCGATCAGTGGACAGATGCCCGTCAGCAGCAGGAGTATCAGAAACAGGGGGGTGTTGACCTGGTTGAAGAAGGGCTGGCTGACCGTGAGCTTGTTTCCCGTCACCGCTTCCGATATGAGCGGGAATATGGTTCCGAAGAGCGTGGAGAATGCAATGGCGAGAAAGAGGACGTTGTTGAAGAGGAAGGTGCTCTCCCTCGAGAGATAGGACTCGAGTGTGTGTTTGCTCCTCAGATCATTGTAACTCTCAGCTATGAGGTATATGCCGCCGAAGAGCACGACCGTAATGAAGACGAGGAAGTAGCCGCCGAGCCCCGTGGCACCGAAGTCGTGTACGGACTGTAGCACGCCGCTTCTGACGAGGTAGGTGCCGAAGAGGCAGAAGACGAAGGTCAGGACTATGAGCACCATGTTCCAGACCTTCATGATGTTCCTCCTCTCCTGTATTATGGCCGTGTGAATGAAAGCAGTGGCAATGAGCCAGGGGATGAACGAGGCGTTCTCAACAGGGTCCCAAGCCCAGTAGCCGCCCCAGCCGAGTTCCACATAGGCCCACTGGCCGCCGATGATTATCCCGATGGTCAGAAAGACCCAGGAGAGGATATTCCATCTCCTCGTCTTCCTGAGCCAGGTCTCGTCCAGCCTCCCGACCACCATCGCGGAAATCGCATACGCAAAGGGTACGGTGAAGCCTATGTATCCGAAGAACAGCGTCGGCGGATGAAAGATCATGCCGGGATTCTGGAGCATGGGGTTGAGGCCCTGGCCGTCTCTGGGGATGAAGTCCAAAAGGTCGAACGGATTGGAGACTGACGTCAGCAGGAAGAGGAAGAAGCTGAGAGTCGTGGCAAGCACGAGGTATATGTACGGCGTGTTCCTGCTCTTCAGCTCGGTCCTCGTGTTACGGACCACTATGGCCGTAACTATGCTCAGCACCCATGCCCAGAAGAGCAGAGAGCCCTTCTGTCCGGCCCAGAAGGCCGTAACCTTGTAGAACATGGGCAGTGCCCTGTCTGAATAGGACGCCACATACTCGACCTGAAAGTTGTCGGTCACGAAGAGGTATCCAAGGGCGAACGATGCAAGCGTGGTGAAGAGGGCCAGACCGTAGAGAGTACGCCTTCCGCTCTCCAAGAACCTCGCATCGTTCTTCATCAGCCCGGTCAGGATGAGGGCCATCGAGGCGAGGGAGAATATGAACGCAAACACCTGAGACAGGTTGCCAAAATTTACCATCTCCTACTCCTTTTCTCCGTTTTCTTCTTTGCTGTATTTCGACGGACACTTCGCAAGCAGGGTCTTTGCATGAAAGGTGTTCGTAGCCCTGTCGTAACTGCCCTCGAGTATCACCTCGACATCCGGCTTGAACGCATCAGGGACCACCCCGGTGTAGACGACCTTCATGGTCTTCTCCTCGTCAGCGAGATCCCTCACCGTGAATTTAAGGTTGAGCGCCCTCTGGTTGTACTCCACAGTGCCGTCTACAACCTTGCCGCTCACCCTTATGCCCCGGTCCGAAAAGCCCTCCGTGTCGGCTCCCACGACCTCGCCCACAGTGAGGTAGTAGACTCCGGTCTCAGAGACACCCTTGTATATCAGAAACCC
>Ga0256830_1000676_pt1 | contig 25759 bp, 20 predicted proteins | sample 128326metaG_FD_190537 | JGI IMG/M metagenome (GOLD analysis project Ga0256830, IMG submission 190537) | Hydrothermal vent microbial communities from Lau Basin, Pacific Ocean - 128-326 | ecosystem: Environmental > Aquatic > Marine > Hydrothermal vents | place: Pacific Ocean: Lau Basin | collected... | reverse complement strand
CGGAGCGCCTCGGGCACGGAGGCTGCCGAGACTCTGCGCTCGAGCTTCGGCCGGTCCAGCGCCTCCCCGGGCGTGGTGTGGGCGTGCCGGCTGCGACGCCAGTCCGCCACGATGCCGGGGGTGACCTCCTCGTGGCATCCGATGCACGCCTCCGTGTCCTCGCTCACCGGTGCCTTTGCGGCCATCGCACCCACCGCCGTCAGGACGAGCACGAGGGCCACGGCCAACGATCTCGACGTTCTCATGATCGCGCTCCTCTCCGGTGCGGAACGATCCGTATCCTCCCCCCGGGGCCGGGTCCGCCGGTACCCCTTACCACAGGCCGCGGGCACCGCAAGCTCTCCGCTCCCTCCGGGCCCTGAACGAGCGAACGCCGCGCCCCCATGGGGACGCGGCGTTCGTCCGGATCGCCCCCCCCCGGGGCGCGAGCCGGTCAGGCTGCTCCCTTCTCCTTCAACTGGGCCGCCATCTTCACGTCCACGTTCATGATGTGTTTGCGCAGCCAGTCCACGACCTTGTTCTGCACCTGGAGGGTGAGCGACAGGCTCCCCGCCCGCTTCCCGTTGTCGGCGGCCAGGGCCTCGAACTCCTTCTTGAACCGGTCGTGGATCGCCTTGTGCTCGGGGTACTTGGGGTAGCCGTACCTCTTCATCAGGGCCTCTTCGTCGGCGAAGTGCTCCACCACGTACCTCCCCAGGAACTCCAGCACCTCCCCCACCATCTCTCGACCCTGCCCCTCCTTCATCGCGTCGAGCAGCTTGTTGATCCTTCGAATCAGCTCCTTGTGCTGGGCATCGATCTTGGCGATGCCCGTGGCCATCTTGGGCTCCCACTGCATGGTCCGTCTCCTTTCCGTCAGGCCGGTCCGGGGGCCGGGCCGGCGTGACGGGGTGGCGTTCGAAAGGGGGCTTGCGGGCAAGGGGAGGGGCGACGATCCGACGATAGCGGCCCCGTGCACTTGTTAAAGATCTATCGTCATGAGGGGAGGGAACCTTTAGCCGCCTCGGGGGGACGAGCCGCTCCCGCCTTCCGTCGCTTTGACCTGGATCAAGGTTTTTCATTTTCTTATCCCCCAAACCAAGTTCTAGTTTGCCTGAGTCGGCAAGTCGTGGAATAGTGACTCTTGCTTGCGTGTATTCACCGGCTCTCAACACGGCCATTCTCGGCCACCCGGTCAACCGCCCGGAGCCGGCCGGGAACGAGTACCCGTCCTGATCCGCGGAGGGCTTGGATGGGCCTGCGCGTCACTGTTCCGGACGATCGCTACTGGAAAGAGCTGATCAACTGCCAGGCGGCCTGCCCCGTGCACACGGACGCGCGGGGGTATGTGCGGGCGATCGCCTCGGGTGAGGATGAAACAGCGTATCGGATCGCCCGGGGACCCAACCCCTTGGCCTCGGTCTGCGGCCGGGTGTGCAGCGCGCCCTGCCAGGAGGCCTGTCGCCGGGGCAAAGTGGACGAGCCCATCTCCATCCGGGCGCTGAAGCGTTACGTGACCGAGCGGTTCGGTACCGAGGCCCCGCCGGACCGCACGCTGGCCCGCCTCGAGAGCTTCCAGGAACCGGCAACGCCAGACGCCGACCAGGACGAACTGGCCCACCTGTTCCGGGCCCGCGCCGAGGGAGCCCTGCCGCCCCCCGAGCGCCGGCGCGTGGCGATCATCGGCGCGGGGCCCGCGGGGCTCGCCTGCGCCCATGACCTGGCCCTCATGGGGGCCCGGCCGGTGCTCCTGGAGATGGAGCCCAAGCCGGCCGGCATGATGTACACCGGGATCCCGGCGTTCCGGCTCCCCCGGGAGGTGCTCGACGCCGAGATCCGGGCCATCCAGGATCTGGGGGTGGAGATCCGGTGCGGGGTCCGGGTGGGCCGGGACGTGAGCTTCGACGACCTGCGCCGGGAGTTCGACGCGGTGGTGATCGCCGTGGGGGCCAAGCGCTCCCGGAGCCTGGGCATCCCCGGCGAGGACGCCGAGGGGGTGCTGGGGGGGGTGGAGTTCCTGCGGCAGGTGGCGTTCGGCGATCCCCCGCCCCTGGGGAAGCGGGTGGTGGTGATCGGGGGTGGGTTCACGGCCCTGGACTGCTCCCGGTCCTCCCTGCGGGTGGGGGTGGACAGCGTGGTGAACGTGCTGTACCGCCGCACCCGGGACGAGATGCCGGTCACCGAGGAGGAGCTGGAGGAGGCCCGGGAGGAAGGGGTCAACTTCCAGTACTTGGTGACCCCTGTGGCCATCGAAAAGGACGAGCAGGGTCGGGTGCGCGGCGTGCGGCTGGTGGAGAACCGGCTGGGCCCGCCGGACGAGTCCGGACGGCGCCGGCCCGAGCCGATCCCCGGGTCCGAGCGGGTGGAGCCCTGCGACACCGTGATCCTGGCCATCGGCCAGCGCACCGATCTGGACTTTGTGGATCCCGAGCGCCACGGGGTGCGGTTCACCGGCTGGGGCCTCCTGGAGATCGACGAGGAAACCCTGGCCACCACGGCCGAGGGCGTGTTCGTGGCAGGCGACGCCGCCCTGGGCGCGGCCAACATCGTCACGGCGGTGGCCAGCGGCAAAAGGGCCGCCCGGTCCGTGTACGCCTACCTCTCCGGCCGGGAGATCGCCCCCCGGCTCGTGGAGCGCCACCGGGATCTGCCCGGCTTCCGGCGCGAACCCGGCTACGAGGCCCTCCCCCGTACCCCGGTGCCCCTGGAGGAGGTGCAAAAACGGCTCTCCGCTCCGGGTCGCCTCGTGGAGCGGGGCTACGACGAAGCCCTGGCCCGGCGCGAGGCGAGCCGGTGCCTGGACTGCGGGGTGAACCCGATCTTCGACAGCGAGCGGTGCGTGCTGTGCGGCGGGTGCGCGGACGTGTGCCCCATGGGCTGCCTGAAGCTCGTGCCGTTGGCAGACCTGGAGCTGGACGACGAGCAGCAGCGCCTCGCCCGGGAGGTGATCGGCGAGGGGTGGGAGCAGGCGAGCGCCATCATCAAGGACGAGGATCTGTGCATCCGGTGCGCCCTGTGCGCCCAGCGGTGCCCCAACGCGGCGATCACCATGGAGCGGGTGGAGTTCCAGGAGGTGTGGCCATGAGCGTTTCCACGGACCCCCCGGTCAAGCGAAGGGACTTCCTGGGGCTCACGGCCCTGGGCAGCTTCCTGGCGGCGGTGGCGGCCTCGGTGGGCGGGATGCTGAGCCTGGCCTTCCCCCGGGCGTTTCCCGAGCCCTCCCGGCGCTACAAGATCGGGCTGGCCAACGACTTTCGGGTGGGTGAGGTCCGCCGGCCTGAGGGCCGCAACGTGTTCATCTTCCACCGGCCCGAGGGGTTCGTGGCCATCTCGGCCGTGTGCACGCACCTGGGGTGCATCGTCAACCAGGCCCCCCCGGGGTTCGTGTGCCCTTGCCACGGATCGAGGTTCGACCCCAACGGCAAGGTCCTCCAGGGCCCCGCCCCGAGCCCCCTGCCCTGGTACGAGATCTCCCTGGCCCCCGACGGCCAGCTCCAGGTGGACGAGAGCCGGACCGTGTCAGCCGGCACGTACTTTCAGGCATGACAAGGGGATGACGGCATGAGCCAGCCCAACCCGATCGCCGGCGAAGCCCACGAGCCCCCCCCGGGCGGACTGGCCGCGTTGGTGGCCAACCTGAAGGCGCTGCCCCAGACCCTGAAGCGCAGCCTGGTGCGCCACGGCCCGCCCGTCACCGACCGGGCCCGGTCCGAGGCCGTGACCCAGAACTTCTTCCTCCATATCCACTCCGCGCGGGTCCACCGGTGGAGCCTGAGGCCCTCGTTCACCCTGGGACTGGGGCTGATCGCGTTTTTCAGCTTCGTGATCCTCGCGGTCACGGGCGTGCTGCTCATGTTCTACTACAAGCCCACCACGGCCCTGGCCTACGACTCCATCAAGGAGATCCACTTCATGGTGCCGGCGGGCCGGATCATCCGCAACATGCACCGGTGGGCGGCCCACCTGATGGTGGCCTCGGTGATCCTCCACATGGTCCGGGTGTTCTTCACGGCCTCGTACAAGGGCGGCCGCCAGTTCAACTGGGTCCTGGGGATCCTGCTGTGGGTGCTGACCATGGCCCTGTCCTACACCGGGTACCTGCTCCCGTGGGACCAGCTCGGGTACTGGGCCATGGTGATCGGCACCAACATCGCCACCTCGATCCGGGAGGTGACCGACGCCCTGGGCATCACCCGGTACTTCGACCCGGGCGCGTACATGCAGGCCGCCCTGGTGGGGGGCCGGGTCCTCGGGGACGAGGCCCTCATCCGGTTCAACATGATCCACTGCATCCTGCTGCCCCTGCTCACGGCCGTGTTCATCGGGGTGCACTTCTGGCGCATCCGGAAGGACGGGGGGCTGTCGCGTCCGCCGGACGCCGATGCCGTGCTCGGCCCCCCGCCCGAGGACTGCCGGCCGGTGTTCACCCAGGAGCCCAAGAAGACCTACGGGCTCATGGCGCTGGTGCGGGGCAAGAGCCCGGCCGTGGGCCGCGGCCCGGAGAACACCCTCCCCTCCTGGCCCCACCTGTTCTATGCCGAGGCCACGGTCCTCATGGTCACGGTGGTGTTCCTGCTGGCCTGGGCCTTCCTCCAGGATGCGCCCCTGAAAGAGCCGGCCAACCCCCTGGTGCCCGAAAACCCGGCCAAGGCGCCCTGGTACTTTCTGGGCCTCCAGGAGCTCGTGTCGTACTCGGCGTTCATGGGGGGCATCGGCATCCCCACGGTGGCGCTCCTGGGGCTCGCCCTGGTGCCGTACCTCGACCGGGAGCAGACCGTGTCGGGCCGGTGGTTCGGGGGGAGCGCCCGGGAGAAGCGCATCGCCCTGGTGTCGGCCGCGTTCGGCCTGACCGCGGTGCTGGGGCTCGAGACGTTCGCCATCGCGTTCGGGTGGCTCCGCAACTGGTTCCCCGACATCCCCCAGATTGCCGTGATCCTGTTCAACCCCGGCACCGTGCTCACGGCCGTGTACATGCTCTGGTCCCTGCTGGTGGCGCACCGCACCGGATCAACCCGGCTGGGCGCCGTCGGTTTGTTCACCTGCTTCCTGGCCGGTTTCCTGGTGCTGACCATCATCGCGGTCTGGTTCCGGGGGCCCAACTGGGTGTTCTACTGGTGGCCCACGCTGTGGCCGACACACTAGGTGGATCATGGGCAACGATCGAGCCGACACGTCCCCCCCGAAGGGTGCCTTCCCCTCCTCGCGCCGGTGGAAGCTCGCGCTGCTGGCGAGCTCGCTTGCGGCCCTGGGCCTGATGGCGGTGGCCGCGGTCCGGGAGAACCTGGGGCTGGAGTGGCGCGGCTACCAGCGGGCTTACAAGGAGGCCGTGCTGGCCCGGGCCGCGGACGACCGAGCCCGGGCCGCGGCCGAGCGGATCCGGGTGGAGGTGCAGCAGGTGGTGCTGCCCGAGCTGGGCCGGCTGGACCGGTGCGTCACCTGCCACGCCGGCGTGGACAACCCCAGCCTGGCCGACGCAGACCCGCCACTGCGGGCCCACAGCGGCGACTGGCTGAAGACCCACCCCCTCGGACGGTTCGGCTGCACGGTGTGCCACGACGGCCAGGGCCGCGCCCTGGAGAAGGCCGACGCCCACGGTCAGACCCGGTACTGGCCCGAGCCCCTGCGCACGGGCGAGCTCGTGTACACCAACTGCGGCCGGTGCCACCACGAGAACGACCTCTACGGCGTCGAGGCGATCCAGTACGTGGCGGGCGTGCCGCCCCGGCCGATCACGACCGATGAGCTGGACGCGGCCCTCCCCGGAAGCGCCTCGGTCGCCCGCGGAAAGCGTCTGGTGGTGGAGTACGGCTGCCTGGGCTGCCACAAGTACCGGAACCGAGGCGGGTCGCTGGGGCCCGACATCACCCATGTGGGCGACAAGGGGCCCGAGGGGTTCGACTTCTCGCACGTCCAGGGGGAGCGCACGGTCCGCCAATGGCTGTTCGAGCACTTCAAGCGGCCGGCCGCCGTGAGCCCCAACACCCTGATGCCCGACCTGGGCCTCACCGACCGCCAGGCCGAGGACCTCACCAACTACATGCTGAGCCTGCGGGAGAAGGCTGCCCCGGCCTCGTACACCCCGCCGCCGCCCCGGGGAGACGGCGAACCCCTGGACGGCAAGCGGCTGTACCGCATGTTCTGCTCGGCCTGCCACGGCCGGGACGGGCAGGGCAGCACCGTGCGGGACCCCCTCCTGGCCCAGGCCGCGGACCGCCCGCTGGACCTGATGGTGCCCTCGCTGAACAACCCGGACACCCTGGCCGTGGCCAGCGACCACTACCTGGCCACCATCGTGAAAAACGGCCGGCCCGGCACCACCATGCTCGCCTGGGGCGATGCGGAGGGCGGGGGGCTGCTGCCCGAGGAGGTGGACCGGGTGGTGGCCTACATCCGCTCGTGGCAGATCCCCGGACCCGACCGGGCCCGCATCGCAGCGGCCAAGGGGGACCCCCGGTCCGGGCGGATCCTGTTCCGTCGCAACTGCGCGGCATGCCACGGCCGCCGGGGCGAGGGGGGGATCGGCGCATCCCTCAACTCCCCGGGGTTCCTGGCCGCGGCCTCGGACGCGTTCCTGGCCGCCACCATCCTGGACGGCCGGGAGAACACGGCCATGCCGGGCTGGCGGCGGCTCACCGAGCAGGAGGTCTCGGACCTGCTGGCGTTCCTGCGCACCTGGCAGCCGAGGCGCAGCGACCGGGCTGCGGTGCTCTCGCTCCTGGAGGCCGGTGACCCCCGGGCCTCCGAGCGCATCGGCCGGATCCTGTACCGGACCAACTGCCGCACCTGCCACGGCCTCGACGGCATGGGGGATCTGGCGGTGTCCCTGGCCACCCAGGAGTTCCTTGCCCTGGTGGGGAACGACTACCTGTACACCACCATCGTGTCCGGCCGGCCCGGTACCGGCATGCCCGCCTGGCGCCATCTGTCGAGCGAGGACGTGGCGTCGATCATCCGCTTCATCCGCTCGTGGCAGACCGAGCCCAGCCGAAGCGTGCCCGCGGGGGCCGGGCGTGGCGACCCATGGGTGGGCCGGGCCCTCTACCGGGACAACTGCAGCAAGTGCCACGGCGAGGCGGCCGAGGGGGGGGTGGGCCCCCAGCTCAACAACCCGGTGTTCCTGGCCTCGGCCACGGACGGCATGATTCTCGAGTGGATCCGCAACGGCAAGGTGGGTACCCAGATGCTGGGGTTCGCCCGGGCCGAGCAGGGGATCGGCGAGCTCACGGACCGGCAGATGCGTGACATCGTGGCCTACCTGCGCACGTTCCAGGACCGGCCGCGGGTCTCGGTGAAGCACTCCCCCCACGGCGTGCCCCAGCTGGGGGAGATCTGGTACCGGCAGTCGTGCTCCCAGTGCCACGGCGAGGCCGGGGAGGGGGCGAGCGGCCCGGCCCTGGCCAACCTCTCGTTCCTCCGGAGCGCGTCCGACGGGTTTCTCATGGCCACCATGGCCATGGGCCGCGACGGCACCGAGATGCGGCCGGTCAAGAAGGGGCCCCAGTCCATCCTGGATCTCACCAGCGACCAGATCAACGACATCGTGGCCTACCTGCGCTCCCTGGAGCACGCCCGGCCCCCGGGGGACACCCCCCACCGGTTCGTGATCCCCTGGGACCTGGCCCGGGGCCAAAGGCTCTACGAGGCCAACTGCGCGGGCTGCCACGGGATCAACGGAAAGGCCGAGATCGACGAGCCCAAGCTCTCCTCGTGGGCGCCCGCGCTCAACAACGAAGGCTTCCTGGCCGCGGCCACGGACGGGTTCCTCCAGGCCACCATCGTGAAGGGCCGCGCAGGCACGGCCATGCGCCCCTTCGGCCGCGGGTTCAACGGCCTGGTGGACCTGACCATGGACGAGATCGACGACCTCGTGGCCTACATCCGCCACTGGTCCCGGGCGGCGCCCTCGCCCATGACCCTTCCGGCCGAGCGCAGCGTGCTGGCCGCGGCCCCGGCCCGGTGAGCGGGGGAACCCGGAGATCGAACGAATGAACGGCCTTCGAGCGTTCCAGCGTTCCAGCCTTCCAGCTTAGCAAGGAGAAGACCCATGCAACGCCGTCGCGGACCCGTTCACTTCGACCGAAGGGAGTTCCTCAAGATGGCCGCCGGAGCCGGCGTCGTGTGCGCCGCGTCCAAGCTGGCCCCGTTGGAGCTGATCGAGGCGGCCCACGCAGCCCCTGCGAAGCCCCCGGCCGGGGTGAGGCTGCTCCAGTCGGCCTGCCCCTACTGCGGGGTGGGCTGCGGCACCCTGATCAAGGTCCAGGACGGCAAGGTGGTGGGCATGGTGCCCGACAAGAAGCACCCGACCAACCGGGGGATCCAGTGCATCAAGGGCCTGAACGCCCACGAGCCCATCTACCGGGACCGGCTCACCAAGGTGCTGGTGCGAAAGGACATGACCGATCCCCTGCGGGATCACGTGTCCAGCACCAAGGGCCGGTTCGACGACAGCGTGTTCACGGAGATGCCCTACGAGGAGGCCGAGGAGCTGGTGGCCGAGAAGATCGCCGAGATCGTCAAGGCCAAGGGCGGAAATGCCGTGGGCCTCAACGGCTCGGGCCAGCTCACCATGGAGGCCCAGTGGATCGAGAACGTCCTGATGAAGGGGGTGATCGGGTCCAACTCCATCGAGGCCAACGCCCGCATGTGCATGACCTCGGCCGTGACCGGGTACTTCCACTCCTACGGCTCGGACGCCCCGCCCACGAGCTACGAAGACATCGAGCACGCGGACTTCATCTGCTTCTGGGGCCACAACGCCCGGGAGGCCCACCCGATCCTGTTCTGGCGGGTGGCCGACTACAAGAAGCGCACGGGCATCCCCACGCTGGTGGCCGATCCGAGGAAGACCGGAACGGTGATCGGGCTGGAGTCCATCGACCCCAGGAACAGCTACCACCTCCAGACCCTCAACGGCGACATCAGCTACCAGAACGCCATCGCCCACGTGCTGCTCACCCGCTACCCCCAGGCCCTCATGCCCGAGAAGTGGCTCGACGAGAACGTGAACGGCTGGCGCGAGTACGTCACGGGCGTGAAGGAGCGCTACTCGCCCCAGCAGGTGGTGGAGCGGCAGCGGGTGTTCGAGAACGGCCGGGTCACCGTGGGGTTCATCGAGCAGGTGGCCAAGGAGTGGGCCGCGGCCACCGTCAAGGGCCGGCAGCGGGGCCGGGGCGGGGTGCTCTCGTTCTGGGGCATCGGGTACAACCAGATGCTCCACGGCCAGCACAACACGATCAGCATCATCAACCTGCACCTGCTCACGGGCAACGTCGGCCGGCCCGGATGCGGCACCCACTCCCAGACCGGCCAGCCCAACGCCATGAGCGAGCGGCTCATGGGCGGGCTCACCGGGCGGCTGCCGTTCAACCAGCCGCTGAAGAACGAGCAGTGGCGAAACCACATCGCCGACGCCTGGCGCGTGCCCCGGGAGCGGCTGGCCCAGACCGCGCTTCTCCAGAACCCGGGCATGGTCATCGGCATGATGGAGCGGGCGCTGAAGGGTGACCTGCTGGCCATGTTCTGGATGTACACCACCCACGTCCACCTTCCCGACGTGGAGACCCTGGTTCGGCCCGCCATGACCAAGATGTTCTGCGTGGTCCAGGACATCTACCGCCACGCACCCAACCTGCTTTACGCCGACGTGGTGTTCCCGGCCGCCACCTGGGGCGAGTGGGCCGGTGGCACCTACATCCAGTCGGAGCGGCGCATCTACGTCTGCGACGGCACGTCCAACCCGCCGCCCAACTGCCGGCCCGACATGGACATGGCCATCGACAAGGGCAAGGCCCTGGCCCGGAAGCTGGGTCTCGACGCGGACCGGATCTTCCCCTACGAGAAGAAGATCCCCTTGGGCAACGGGCTCATGGCCTACGATCCCGAGGACGTGTTCCGGGACATCGTGGCCGCGAGCAAGGGCTCCGACGCCGATGTCAGCGGCATGCTCGAGGTAGAGCGGCAGGACGGGGTCAGCCTCTACGATCAGCTCCGGAGGCTCCGGGGCGTGCAGTGGCCGGCACCCACCGTGGAGCTGGCCCGCAAGGGCGGGGTACCCCGCCGGTACCTGGGCCAGGAGGGCTGGGCCGGCAAGCCCTACGGTGCCTTCCGCCACAAGGACGGCAAGGCCCGGATGAAGCTGTGCGAGCAGGACTACTCCCGTCTCAAGGAGATCACCGGGCAGCTCATGCGCTACGGCTATCGGGACCTGCCCGGCGCCGGACCGTTCCTGATCGACAACCTGGCCGAGGCCAAGAAGAAGGGGATCAAGAACCTGCTGGTCCAGGCTCGGGACGCGGGCCTCACCCCGGAACTGCCCGATCTGGACGCGTATCACGACCGGAGCCTGGCCCTGGAGGACCACAAGAAGAAGGACCTGTACCCCTTCTGGCTCTCGCTCGGCATCGTGTACGAGCACTTCCACACGGCGAAGACGATCCGGGGGCCGACGACCCTGAAGCTGGTGCCCGAGCAGTACGTGGAGCTCAGCCCCGAGGACGCCGAGCGGTTCGGGCTGGAGGACGGCGACCGGGTGCGGGTGGTGACCCGTCGGGGCTCCTACGAGGCCCGGGTGTCGGTGGGGGTGGAGAGCCTGGTGCGGCCGGCCCGAACCGAGGTGCCGCCGGGGCTCGTGTTCAGCCCGTGGAACCTTTCCGTGGCCGACAGCGCCGATCCCCGGAAAAACCGGTGGCTGGTGAACGCCGTGAGTCACCGGGCGTGGGACCCGGTGAGCGGCCAGGTGGACTACAAGAAGCTCGCGGCCCGCATCGAGAGGGTGTGAGCCCGGAAAGCGGTCTCGGATGGAGCGCAGGCAGTTCCTCAAGAACGCCCTGTCGGTGCTGGTGCCGGGCGTGGGCGTAACCTGGTTGTCCCTGCGGCCCGGCTCGCCCCGGGCGGCCCGGGCCGCCTGGGTGAGGCCCCCCGGGGCGCTGCTCGAGGCGGAGTTCCTGGCCCGGTGCATCCGGTGTCAGCGGTGCGCGGACGCCTGCCCCAACCGGGCCATCGTGGCCCTGGGCGTTTCGGCCGGCGGCGGCATGGAGGGAACCCCTGCGATCCAGCCCCGCCGCCAGGCCTGCATGTTGTGCAACCGGGTCAAAGGCCAGTACCTGCGGTGCACCGAGGCGTGCCCCAGCGGGGCGCTCCAGCCCGTGCGCAAGGACCCCGAGGAGATCCAACAAAAGGTGGCCATGGGTAAGGCCGTACTCGACAAGGGCCTGTGCTACTCCTACAACAGCTGGACCTGCGGCGCCTGCTACCGGGCCTGCCCGTTTCCGGGCAGGGCCATGACCCTGGGGCTGTGGGAGCGGCCCGAAGTGAAGGCCGAGGGCTGCGTGGGCTGCGGCGCGTGCGAGCGAGCCTGCATCCGGTACCCCCAGGCGATCCGGGTGCGGCCGAGGGCGGCGTGATCCGCAGGGGACGTCGGGGCGCCCTGCGAACGATGCTGCGCCTCGGGGCCGGAGCCGCTGCATTCGGTGCGGCGGCCGTGGCAGCCCAGATGCTGCTCCGAAAACCCCGCGGAGCGGCGTCGGCGCTTCCGGTGGCGCGAAAGGACCCGGGCCGCCGGCTCGTCCGGCCGCCGGGCGCCGTGGGGGAGCCGGCCTTTCTGGCGGGCTGCATCCGATGCTACCGGTGTCAGGACGCCTGCGACGTGGGCGCGATCCGGTTCTTCACCGCGGGCGACGGTGCGCTCTTTCACACCCCGCACATCGACCCGGCGGTGAAGGGCTGCACCCTGTGCATGCGGTGCACCCAGGTCTGCCCCACCCACGTGCTCCGTCCCCTGGAGCCCAGGGAGCGCGGCCGGGTGCGCATGGCGTCGGCCGAGCTGCGCGAGGACCTGTGCCTCTCGCACAAGGCCAAGCGCATCCGGGACGAGCAGGCCATGCTCATGGCCCTGGGCCGGGAGCCCACCGAGGCCACGGCCATGGCGGAGCGGCGGGGGCCGTGCGGCGAGTGCTACATGTTCTGCCCTCTCCGGGAGCGGGCCATCCGGCTGGAGCCGGGGGCGTTCCTGGCGCCGATCCTGGTGAAGAAGGAGTGCGTGGGATGCGGCATGTGCGAGGAGATCTGCCGGGTGGTCACCCGGGGACGGCCGGCCATCCGGGTGGTCGCCACCCGGGGAATGGTGTGAGGGAGCCGTGACAGCCCGACAGAGACGACACGGGTGGATCCAGGCGCTCCGGCGCCTGGTCCAGATCGGCACGGTGTGCCTGGTGGTGGGCCTTGCCCTGGCCAGCCTGTACGCCCACTACCGGGCGGCCCGGGCCCTGGACGAGATGCGGGCGGTGGAGGGCCCGGTGGGCTCGGGGCTCCGGGTCGTGGACCGGCTGGTCTCCGGCCTGGACGATCCCCGGGCGTTCCTGGATGGGTTCAAGGGAAGCCTGTGGTCCATGCGGCTCGCTGGCTGGGACGTGACCGACCCCCTGGCCGCCCTCGAGGTGATCGCCACCTCCAAGGTGTTGCACCCCCCGCTGCTCCTGGCTGCGGCCGTGCCGGTGCTCCTTGCCCTTCTGCTGGGCCGGGTATTCTGCAGCTGGGTCTGCCCCGGGTACCTGCTGTTCGAGGCGGGCGGAAAGCTTCGGAGGCTCCTACGTTGGGTGGAGCTCCCGCCGGCAGAGGTCCGGTTCTCGTACCGAAACAAGTACCTCTTTCTGGCGGTGGGGCTGGTGGTGGCCGCGATCACGGCCCGGCCCCTGTTCGCCCTGATCTACCCGCCTGCCGTGGTGAGCCGGCTCGTGCACGCCTGGGTGTTCGGCACGGCGCTGACCGGCATGCTCGTGGTGCTGGGGCTGATCCTGGCCTTTGAGGTGTTCGTGTCGCCCCGGTGGTTCTGCCGGAGCCTGTGCCCCGGGGGGGCACTGCTGGGAGTTCTGGGACGGGGCCGGCCGGTGCGCGTGCGGCTCGAACCGCACCGGTGTACCCACTGCCGCAGGTGCGAGCCGGTGTGCGAGCAGGGCCTGAACCCCGTGACCGAGAGCTCGGGGATGGAGTGCGACAACTGCGGCCGGTGCGTGCGGGCGTGCCCGGAGGACGCGCTGGCCTATCGGGTGGGCATCCAACGGATGCGGGCGTCCGACGGGCCCGGACGAGCCGGGTCGCTGGCCGCGGCGCTGTTCTGGGGAGCCCTCGCCCTGGCGGTTTTGGCGCCGACCCCGGCCCGGGCCCACCATATCCTGGGGCTGCCCCATTACTCGTATAAGGAGAACTACCCCCAGGTGCCCACCCTGGAGTACCCGGCGAGCGCCGGCCCCTACGACGTCCTGCTCACCAGCTACCCGGGCAAGCCCCCGCCCGGCGAGCCGGCCAACCTGGCCTTCTACATCAAGAACCGCGCCACCGGCGAACCCTACGGCCAGCCCGTCACGGTACGGGTGCTCCAGACCTTCACCTTCGGCCGCAACCGGGAGCTCCAGCCGCCCATCCGGATCGAGCCGTTCGACCGGGTGCACAAGCTCACCGTCACGTTCGACAGGGAGGGGGAGTATGTGGTGGAGCTTGCCATGGAGGTGGAGGGCCGGTCCGAGGTGATCCCGTTTCGGATGGTGGTGGGGGATCCGTCGTCCGCCGCATCGGTTTTGGCCGCGGTGGGAGGGGGGCTGGCGGTGTTCCTGATCGGGGTGCGGGCGGTGCGGATCAAGCGCCGTCGGCGCCAGGCCCAGGAGGCGGGGGCATGAGGCGGCTGGGCGTTGCGTTTCCGTACCTCTTCTTCGGGGCCATGGTCCTTCTGGTGGCCTGGTCCAACTGGAGCGCCATGAAGCCGGCCATGGCCATGCGCTCCATGGAGGGCATGGAGGGCCATGGGGGGATGCAAGGGGGCATGGCCGGCGCGGTCACCGACCCGGTGTGCCGGATGCAGGTCAACCCCGGCTGGGGTTACGCCGAGACCTTCGAAGGCACCACGTTCCACTTCTGCACCGAGCGGTGCAGGAATCTCTTCCGGGAAGACCCCGAGCGGTACGTGCGCGAGCGGTGCATGGTGTGCGAGGCGGCGGTGGACCCCTCCACGGCCCTTCCCTCCACGTACCTGGGCAAGACCTACTACCTGTGCTCGGCCGAGCATCGCCAGGCGTTCCAGCTCGATCCGGCCCGGTACTTCATGCACACCATGTGGGGCATCCCCCAGTGGATGTACTACGTGTCCATCGCGGCGGTGCTCCTGGTCTCGTTCGTGTGCTTCGAGGGCCGGCCGGCCCGGCCGCGACGCCCCACCTCCCCCGGCCCCTCGTCAGACCACCCCGATCGGGTGGACCTGCTGCGGTTCGGCGTGATCCGCCGGGCCGTGCGGTCCCGGGCCTTCCGGGCGGCCTGCCAGCTCGCGTTCGTGGCCGCGTTCGCGCTGATCCTGGTGGCCGGTCTGTTCGGCGACCAGACGCCGGGGCTCAACATCGCGCCGCTGCTCACCTGGACGATCTGGTGGTGCGGGCTGGTGATCGTGCTCCTGTTCGCGGGCAAGGCCTGGTGCTACGTGTGCCCCTGGGACGCCATCGCCACCTGGATGGAGCGGCTGCGGCTGTGGAGGAAGACCGACCAGGGCCTGGGCCTGGGGCTGCCCTGGCCCCGGAGGCTGCGGAACATCTGGCTCGCCACCGCCCTGTTCGTGGGGCTCACCTGGATCGAGCTGGGGTTCGGGGTGACCCTGAGCCCCCGGGCCACGGCCTACCTGGGCCTCGGGATGCTGGTGATGACCATCGTGGCCGTGTTCCTGTTCGAGCGCAAAAGCTTTTGCCGGTACGGGTGCCTGGTGGGCCGGGTGAGCGGGCTGTACGCCCTGTTCGCCGGGGTGGAGATCCGGGCCCGGGACCGGAACGTCTGCCGGTCGTGCGCGGGCAAGGAGTGCGTCCGGGGAAGCGCCGCGGCCTACCCCTGCCCCACCTTCGAGAACCCGGCCCGGATGTCCGTGAACACCTACTGCATCCAGTGCACCGAGTGCATCCAGGCCTGCCCCCACGACAACATGACCGTGAACCTGAGGCCCTGGGGCGCGGATCTTGCCGCCCTCGGCAAACCCGCGGTGGACGAGGCGTACCTGGCGCTGCTGATGCTCGCCATCACCGGGTTCCACGGGCTCACCATGACCCCGGCGTGGCCCCAGCTTCTGGAGTGGCTCCAGGCCGGGGCGGGCATGGGCGAGATGGGGGCGTTCACTGCGGGCATGGCCCTGATCATGGGGCTGCCGGTGCTCGTGTACGCCGTGCTCGTGGCCTGGTCCCACCGGATCGCCACCCGGGGCGACCCGAACCCGGTCTCCTACGGCAGCTACTTCGTGCGCTACGCCTACTGCGTGCTGCCCATCGCCCTTTTCTACCACCTGTCCCACAACCTGGAGCACCTGCTCATGGAGGGGCCCAAGGTGGTGCGCCTGCTCAGCGACCCCCTGGGCCGGGGCTGGAACCTTCTGGGCACGGCCGCGTGGAAGGTGCCCCCGCTGGTCTCCCTGGACGTGCTGTGGCTCCTCCAGGTGGTCCTGGTGGGGGTGGGGCACGTGTACAGCCTGTGGGCCGCCCAGAAGATCAGCCGGGGGTTGTTCCCGGACCCGGCCCGGGCCCGGCGGGGCCAGATCCCCATCCTGGTCGGCATGATCGCCTTCAGCGTGTTCAGCCTGTGGCTGCTGAAGCAGCCCATGGAGATGCGAACCTCGGCGATGTAGGTCTTTTTGCCCCGGTTGATACCGGGTTCCGTCCGAACAGAGAGGACTCGGGGGGGAGAGGGGTGATGCGCTGCCCCGGACCATCCCGTCCTCCCCGGCAGGGGCGGAGGTCACGGGGTGCTGCCGAGCCATCCCAGCAGCCGTTCCTCCAAACCGGCCACCCAGGCCGCAGCCCCGGCCGGCACGAGCCGGTTGAGCACGGCGAGCTGGCCGGTGGCCACGAGAAGGCCCAGGGCCAGCAGGAGCACGCCCGACACCATGCCCGCGGTGTGGAGGTACAGGGTCCTGCGGCCCACGCGCACCTCCCAGGCCCGGCCGCGAAGCAGGCGCCATACCCTCCCCCGCCGGTCCAGGCGCCCCAGGGCCGCCGAGACCCCCATCAGGGGCAGCCCCAGGCCCAGGGCAAACGCGAAAAGCAGCGCTCCCCCGGCCAGGGCCCCTTCGCGGGTGGACGCGAGCACCAGCACCCCTGCCAGGATCGGGCCCACGCACGCGGTCCAGCCCACGGAGAACGCGAGCCCGAACAGGAACGCGCCCCCATGGCCCGTGGCCGGACGGCCCCGGAGCCGAAGGCCTTCAAACCCCTTGCCCAGGAACGAGGCCACCCCGAAGGCCGCGATGAGGGCCCCGGCCGCGCGCTGGATCCAGGGCATGGGTCCCCGGAGGGCCGCGCCCACGAGGCCGGCCGAGGCGCCCATGGCCGAGAAGCTGAGGGCGAGCCCTAGGAAGAACGCCACGGTCCGGCCCAGCACCGTCCGCCGGGTGCTGCCGGCCGCAAAGGCGAAGTAGGCGGGCAGCACCGGTAGCGAGCAGGGCGACAGGAACCCCAGCACCCCGGCCAGGAACGAGAGCACCAGCAGGGGCAGGAACGCAGGCCGGGCCCGGCCGGGGCGGGGGCCGACGAGCTCCCGGTACGCAGCCAGAAGGTCCGCCCCCTCCGGCCCCTCGGTGATCCGGCCCTTGAGGGCTGTCACCGCCCGGGCCGCGGCCTCCAGGTAGCGCTGTTGCCCGCTCCAGCGGCCGGCGGCCACCATGAGGAGGGCGGCCGCGGCGTTGGGCCCCAAGGGTTTCTCGGCCACGAAGGGAGGCTCGCCCGGCGCGGGAAGGGCCACGTTTCTGGCGAAGAATCCCCCCAGCTTGGGGTCCCGGAGCCGGGACCACACGAACCGGCCGAGCTCCTGGCCGGCCCGGGCCAGCCCGGGATCGTCCGCGGCCTCGGCCGCTTCCAGGAACGCCAGGCCCAGGAACGCATTCGCTTCGAGCCCGCCGTCGCCCTGGCCGTTCCCGGCGGCCGGGTCGTAACGGTCGAACGCGCCCTCCGGGCCCACCAGGTATCGCCGGGCGAGCCCGAGCACCTCCCGAGCCCGGCCGTGAAGCCCCGCGGCCGTGAGGGCCCGGGCGGTCCAGGCTGCCCGGATCGCGGTGATCCGGCCTGCGGCGAGATCCACCTCCCACAGCCGGGCCGCCTCCCGGGCCTCGATGGCCGCGCGCTCCCGGAGGGAGGGATCCTCCAGCGCCCGGGCCGCCGCGGCCAGCGCCAGGGCTCGCAGGCCGTGCCCTCTCAGATTCCGGGGGGCCTGGGGAGCATCGAGCCGGGCCGCCCAGGCCCGGAGCGCCCGCTCCGAGCGGTCCGGGCCGTGGAGGAGGGCATAGGCCACCACCTCGGGCGCTCCGGCCCACCGCCGAAGCACCTCCGCCTCGGCCCGGCGGAACGCGTCGGGAGGGAATCGCCGGGTGAGCAGGCCGGCCGGCCCGTTCCCGGCCGCGACCCAGGCGAGGCCACGGCCCTCCTGGCCGGCTGCCGGCCCTGCCGCCAGGACGAGCAGGATCGCGAGACCGGCCAGCCGGCCCATGGCCCCTTACCGGCCGGATCCCAGGAGCCGGGCCGCCACCCGGTCCAGGTAGGGCGACACCGGCTCGGCCCGGCCCGCCTCGACCCGCCGGAGCAGGTGGCCGGCCGTGAGCCGGGCGAGCTCCAGGTGCCGGTCGTTCCGGGTGATGCGGTGGGCCCGCAGGAACACCCAGGCGGCCAGGGCGTTCTCCTCGAAGGGCTTGTCCGGCGAGAACAGCTCGTCGGCCCGGTACAGGTCCTGGCTCGTGCTGCGCCGGGCGAAGAAGCCGCCCTCGGCCGGGTCGAACAGGCGCTCCTCCAGGATCGCGAGCACCCGGTCCAGGGCCTTGCGGTAGGGCCCGCCGGGCTCTTCCTCCAGGGCCCGCACCAGGGCCGCGGCCACCCAGGCGTTGTCCCGAAGCTGGCCGTCCAGCCGGGCCCGGCCGTCCCGGGGATCGTAGTAGCTCCAGACCCCGTTGGGCCCGAGCATTCGGTCCACCAGAAAGCCCAGGCCGGCCAGGGCGGTGCGGCGGAGGCCGGGGTCGCCCCCGGCCCGGGCCGCGTTCAGGAGCGCGATCGCGGCGCGGGCGCTGGGCGCGGCGTAGGTGGTGGGATCCACGGCCGGCGGGGCCACCCGGGACCGCTCCTCCCCGGTCAGGTGGTAGTACACCTCGTCGGCCACCTGGCTTCCCAGGAACCGGCCCTCCGTTGGGTCGAACAGCCGCCGGCCCACGTACCGGGCCGTGGCCACGGCCGGCGACCGGTAGCCCCGGTCCGGCCAGGCCCGGTGGGCTGCGAGCAAGAGGTCGATCAGGGCCGCGTTGTCGAAGAGCATCTTCTCGAAGTGGGGCACGGTCCAGTCCCGCCGGGTAGCGTACCGGAAGAACCCGCCCTCCACCGGGTCCAGCAAGCCGGCCAGCAGGTGGTCGGTCTGGAGGGCGTCCACCCCGTCGAGCCGCCGGGTGTCCTGGCGTCTAAGCTCCAAGAGCAGCTGGAACGGCGGCCTGGTGCGCCGGGCCGGCCTCTGGGCCCGACCCAGCACGTGGTCCAGGGTGGTCCGGAGCCACTCGTCCCAGCGGGTCTCGCCCCCCCGAAACCGCTCCACCAGGCGGCGCAGCACCTCGGCCCGGGGCTCCTTCTGGGCCAGGCCGAACCCGCCGAACGCCGGGTCCCGGGCCCGCCAGAGGGTGTCGCCGAAGCCCTGCCGGTACCGCTCCAGCACCTCGGGGGCTGGCGGGGCGGCAGGCCCGGTGGGCTCGGCCTCCCGGGCCCGGGTCTCGGGCCGGTACCCTTCCTCGAGGTAGGCCAGGGTGCGCCGCAGGTTGGCCAGGAGCTGGTCGGCCGGGATCACCCCGGGAACCGACACCAGCGGCGTGCCGTCGGGCGCAAACACCACGGTCACGGGAATGCCCGGGCCGGGGTACCTGCGGGCGATGTCGGGCCTCCGGTCGTAGTCCACGAACACGGGCACGTAGCTCTCGTTCAGGAGCCGGGCCACCCGCGGGTCGGCCAGCGAGGTCTCCTCGTAGATCTTGCAGTTGAAGCACCACACCGCGCTCACCACCATGAACACGGGCTTGCCCTCGGACCGGGCCCGCTCGAAGGCCGTCTGGGCGTACTCCTGCCACCGCACCGGGCCCTTGTGGTGGGTGTACGCCTGGGCGGGCACCGCAGCCACGACGAGGAGCAGGGCACCGATCCACGAAAAAACCCGCATGGCTCGCCTCCGGCTCGTGGGGTCCTTTCATACGGCTTTACTTCTGAAAACTTACCCGATACGTTTTGTTTGTGTAGTGCCCTCGTCGTAGAATCTCGAGCGCTCGTTCTCGCTCCGCCCCACGGGAGCCGGAGCTGGACACATACCGCAGGAACCGGAGCCGCCCATGCGAGACACCCGAACGGCCGTGATTCTGGCGAACAGCCACGAAAAGCGATGGCGGTGGGAGCTTCAAGGCGAGATGCTGCTCCAGCGGGTCCGGCGCATCCTGGAGGGATTTTTCGACCGGGTGCTGGTGGTCGCCCCGGACCCGGCCCCTTTCCGGGCCCTGGGGCTGGAGGCCGTGGCGGACGAGTACCCCGAGGCCCGGCTGCTGGGCGCGATCACCACCGGGCTCCAGCACGTGCAGAGCCTTCACGCGGTGGTCGTGGGCGCAGACATGCCGTTCCTGAACCGCAGGGTGATCCGCCACCTGTACGGGCTCCGCCGGGGCTGGGACGTGGTGGTGCCCCGGGGGAAGGAGGGGTTCGAGCCGCTGTGCGCGGTGTACGCCAAGACCTGCGTGGCCGCGATGGAGGAGCGCATCCGACGGGGGAACCTGAAGGTGCTGGACCTGATCTCGGAGGTCCGGACCCGGATCGTGGGCCGGGACGATCTGGAGGTGCTGGACCCGGCGGGCCTGGCGTTTCGGAACGTCCACACCCCGGCCGACCTGGACGCGTGCCGGCTGCACCTGGCCCGGCTCCGGGGCTTCGGGCCCCCGGCCGTCTCGTTCGTGGCCAAATCGGGCACAGGCAAGACCACCCTGCTCGAGAAGGTGATCCGTGAGCTCACCCGGCGGGGGTACCGGGTAGGAACCATCAAGCACGATGCTCACCGGTTCGAGATCGACCACGAAGGCAAGGACTCCTGGCGGCTTACCCGGGCCGGGGCGAGCCCCATGGTGATCTCCTCGGCCGAGAAGCTCGCCATGGTGCACCCCAACGGCCGGGGCGAGATGACCCTGGAAGAGATCATCTACCGGTTCATGACCGAGACTGACATCGTGCTGACCGAGGGATACAAGACGGGCACCCTGCCCAAGATCGAGGTCCACCGGGCGGCCCGCAGCCCCGAGCTGCTGTGCGCCGCCCGGGACGGCCGGCTTCTGGACCACCGCCTCATCGCTGTGGTGAGCGACGCCCCCCAGAACCTCCCGGTTCCGGTGTTCCCCCTGGATCATCCCGGGCCGGTCTGCGACTTCCTGGAAGCCCGGTTCCTGATCAGCTCCTAGCCCCGAACATCCCCCACAGACCTCCATCGCGGGGATGGCGGGCGGGGGGGCCGTCCGCGGTGCGGGCGACTCGGTTCGCGGGCACCAGGGTGCCGATTTCCCAGAGGCCCCGGTTGCCCCCTTCGAGCGATGCGGTAGCACACCCCCTTCGCCCCACCGCGGCGAACCGGCCCGCTCCCCGAGACCACGCAGCCCCCTGCTGAGGAGACGACGGACCTCTCTCGCCTGTTCCAACCGCAATCGATCGCCGTCTACGGCGTGTCGCTCACCAATCCGTTCCACCGAGCCAACGTGATCTACCACAAGAACCACCTGCGCTACCGCACGGCCACCTACGCCATCAACCCAAAGGGCGGGGATCTGTACGGCGAGCCCGTCTACCGGAGCATCCGCGAGGTTCCCGGGGCCGTAGACGTGGCGCTGATATCGAGATCCGCCCCGAGGGCATCTCCCTCGTCAGCCAGAGCGGGGGCATTCTGGTGGACCTCATGATCAAGCTGACCCAGGAGGGCGCCGGCATCGCTCGGGGAGTCAGCCGTGGACGCGTTCGAGGCTGCCACCGGGGTCGGCTCTCCCCTCATTGCGAAGGTCGTCTCCCCACAGGTGATCCACAAGTCCGACGTGGGCGGGGTGGTCGTAGGGGTGAAGAACGAGCAGGGGTTGCGGGAAGCGTACCGCCGCCTCGAGCCCGTCTTCTGCGGCCCGGATCGGTGCGTCGTCGCCGACGCCCGCATCATGCTTCCCCGGAGCCAGGGATAAAAAGCAAAGAAAGGCCCGCAACGTAGGCGTCGGAGAGATCGCACCCGGAGGGGAGCGGACGGAGGCCCCGAAAAGACCAAGCTACTTCACAACTTGCCGGCGTCCCCTCCGGATCGGGAGCAAGGCGGGAGTTCGAACCCCATGTGGGAGGCCGGAGCGCGCCCCACCCGTTTTCTCCCCGCCCCCCTCCTCACCTTCCCGCTTCCTGCTTGATCCGAAACTCGTTGACGATTCTCGCCAATTTTCCGAGACGCTCGGAATGTTGCTCTATCTGCCGCACCGACTTCGCGATCATGGCGTTTCCCTCGTCGGGCTGGATCATCTTGTTTTCCATCATCGCGAGTACGACCGTTGCGTACCCAAGTTCTGCAAGTACCGCACGCGTCTCCTCAGCGGCCTTCATCACCTTCTCTTGGTTGGCCCTCGTTTCCTCGATCAGCACCGTTTGGGCCTCCAAAGCCGGCTTCAGCCACAGCAAGCCCAGCACGATGCCCACAGCACCCACAACAAAAAAAAGCGCCAGGCTCAGATCTCGGATTTTCTCTGCCATGGTCCCCTCCTTTCCCGATGATCGCTGGCCACGCCATCCTTGATCGCCTGCTCCACCACACCGATGGGCTCACCATCAAAAGGCCGTTGCAACCGGGAGCAAGCCATCAACCTGAAGCCCTGGAGTCAAGCCCAACCGCCTCACTCCCGGTAGCAGGTGCGTAAAAGGTAGGTGTCGCTTTAACGCGTAAACCTGGATGCCGCTTGACACCTGTCGAACTCTACGACAACTCCCTCGGAGTGGCCAGACACCAGCATCCCACCATCAGCCATCCAAACAAGGATGAAGGTCAGGTACAGGCACCTGCGGCCACCAGAAAGATCGGAAGCCGCGACTGCCGCCCCGGTGCCTCCGTTACACAAACCCCGGCGCCCCACCGCGAATCGCCGCCCCTTCATCCTTCATCCCTCATCCTCCCAAACCATCCCTTCTGAATCAGGATCCTAAAAGGATGAAGGCAGAAGGATGAAGGATGCGGACTGCTCAACTCCTGCCCTTCACCTTCTTCACGATCGACACCAATATCCCCAGCAACTCGTCGACCTCCCTGCGGACTTCCTTCATGGTTTCCAACGGCACGTATCCACTCTCGCCCAGAAGGTCACACCAATACGCCGCCTCGTCGAGCTCCTGAATCCCCACTTCGAGCTTTGCCACGAACTCCGCGTCCGACCTCGCCCTTCGCGCCTCCCGGTAGTGCGCCCCAACACTCGTTGCGCTACGCAAAAACTGCCGTCCCAAAACACTCGCCCCCATACAACGGGGCAAACCGTCCGCGATGCGAACCGCTACCATTGCGAAGCACTTCAGCCTCTGGTCAAGATCACTCATGTGCCCACACCCTTCCCAAAAGGATGAAGGTAGAAGGATGGAGGATGAACATGCCTCCTCCCTTTGTGCCGCCCTTCATCCTTCATCCCTCATCCTCCCAAACCATCCCTTCTGAATTAGGACCCTAAAAGGATGAAGGTAGAAGGATGAAGGATGAGGACTGCTCAACTCCTACCCTTCACCTTTTTCACGATCGACACCAATATCCCCAGCAACTCGTCGACCTCCCTGCGGACTTCCTTCATGGTTTCCAACGGCACGTATCCACTCTCGCCAAGAAGGTCACACCAGTACACCGCCGCGTCGAGCTCCTGAATCCCCACTTCGAGCTTTGCCACGAACTCCGCGTCCGACCTCGCCCTTCGCGCCTCCCGGTAGTGCGCCCCAACACTCGTTGCGCTACGCAAAAACTGCCGCCCCAAAACACTCGCCCCCATACAACGGGGCCAACTGTCCGCGATGCGAATCGCTGCCATTGCGAAGGACTTCAGCCTCTGGTCAAGATCACTGATGAGCCTGAAAAAAGTCTCTCGGTTGGCCTGGCGATACCGCATGTAGTGGGTGGTGGGCGATAACAACCACTACATATTGGGGCATGCGTCGGCTCGACCGACTTTTTGCAGTCTCATCAAAGATGTCAAAGCTCCTGTGTAGGTCGGGATCCCGGGTGCCGCCCGCCATTTTACCGCCCTTGCCGGCCAGATCGTGTCCGCGGTGACGGTCCCTGAAACAAGGGGGGCAGCCCCCTCGGTCCTCTCTGTTGGCGCCTCACGCCTCCTGCACCCCCTGCCGCAGCGCGTCCAGCAAAGCGAACGCCCGCTTGGCTCCCGTCATCAACTGCCGGCCCACGTCCCGAACGAGGTCCGAATCTTCGCCGCGGGCCAACTCCGCCGAGAGTAGCTCCGTCAGAAGGGTCCGAGTAGTAGGGGATGCCTGCGCAGCGAGAGTCCGGCCGAGCACACGTGCGGCAGCGAGGTCCAGGTCGTATCCAGCGGCCGCCACTACGTCAAAATGAGAATCGAACAACCTCTCCTCACCAACCCATGCCGTAGCGTGGCCCAGCACGTATGCGAGATCGGCCGCATCCTTGCGCGGGTGGGTGAAGCGCCGATCCTTCCAGGCAAAGAGTTTCAGCGACACCAGGTGCTCCGGCGTGACCACCGGAACCCTGCACGCGCCGTCGTTGACCACCACGATGGCCGCGTGACGGCAGGCATCTTCGAAGCCGGACACCCTCAGCAGGATGTCCCCGTCTGGCGGCCAGCGAACGAGCCCTTGGGGGGTCTCCACTCCGCCGAACGGGATCAGATCCAGGTATCGACCCCCAGGTCCGTGAAGTCGCTGGGCCTGTTTGGGGTCCGGGCGAAACCGCGGACCTCGGCAGACGGCCGCCCGCAGCCGGGCGTATTGGTCCCAGTCCCGGACCATCACCCCGAAATCCAGGTCCATCGTGGCCCGGCCGGCCGGGCCTCCGTAGACGCGTTCGAGCAGAAGGATCCTCCCGCCGGCACCGGTGACCAGCCACGCGATGCGGAGAAGCTCTGCCGCCTCGGCAACGGCGCGAAGGACGACGAGGGTCTCCTCGTCCACCGTGGCGCTATGCTCGGGCAAGGAACCGCTCCCGGATGGCCTCGGCCGCCTCCAGATTCCGTGCATCCCCGGTGGCCACCAGGTCCGCGTAAACGAGGAGGGGCGGAGCAAGGCGAGGGTGGGGACCTGCGGGCGGAACCTCGAAGTTCCAAAACTTGTCCAGCACCTCCATGTTGCCCCGCTCGTCCTTGGCGGGTCGAATCCGGCGGGCGAGGGTGGCAAACCCGTTGCCGTCGTACAAGGTGGCGTCTTGGGGAATCAATCGTTTCGTGAGCAGCGCCGCCGCAGGCTCCCCCCCCAGCCATACCTCGAGCCCTGTCCAGTCCTCGGCCTCCCACCACCGCGGCTGGGCCACCCGGAAGCGCCGTGGGTGGAGCCGGGGCCGAAGGTCCCGGAGATAGCCCTCCACCCAGGCGTCCATGAGTTCGGCCTGCCGTTCGAGCCTGCGGCCCCGGGCCTTGGTGACCCGCAGGAAACCCAGGCGCTCCAGATCCCGGAACACCGGGGTGACGGCCCCCAGTGCCACGCCGGCCGCTTCGGCGATCTTCCGATACGGTGCCGCAACGAGCTCCGGGCGGCAGAGCAACGCGAAGACCACCTTCAGCCCCGTGGCTCGAAACGCTTTCACCGGCTGTTCGTTGGGCGTCTTGCCGGGTGGCTTTCGCCCGGTCACGAGGATGAGCAAGCGCGGGGTGCGCACGTACGCGTTGCCCGCGGTGTCCAGAAAGGGAACGTCGTGGTCCCGGAGCCGCTCGGCCATGGGAGGGGTCACGTGCCGGGCGACCAGCACCCCGTGCTGCGGGAGCTTCCGCATCTCCGCAAGGGCAGGGCCAAGGGTCGTCGGAGTCAGGGTGGGCTTGCACACAGCGAGGAACGGTTCTTCCTCGCCGATTTGAACCAGAATGCCCCCGCCGAACCCATCGGGTGTGGGGTGCACCACGCGAGCGGGCACTCCGGTGGCCTCTTGGAAAGCCTCGACCGCGGTCACCACCAGATCGGTTCGTCGCTTTTCGGCATCCTTTGGGCGTGCCCGGGGCATTGGGCCCTCCTTGCGTTCACAAGATGATGAAGTTCATATTACATGAACAAAATATATTTGTGAACACAAGGATCGAAAGGCCGTAGAGGTGGTCTGTGCGATTTTCGGGTCGCGCGCTTGCCGCGGGGCATTCGCCTCCGGCCTCGCCGAAACGCCGACGCATCTCGGTCACGACCTCCCCGTGCTCGTCATCCGGCCGTTCCGACATCCCCCCTGCTCCCAAGGGGGCGGAAACGGTGCGGATTCGAATCTCCGCTTGGGTCTGGCCTGCCCGGTCCGGCGTGGGGCGTGTCACAGCAGCAGGCCGCAGCTTGTCACAGCTCCGTGTCACAGCTCGTCATAGCTCCCCTTCCGACAACCGGTACCGCTTCGTGGGATCCGTGGGGCTGGGTCCCCTCCGCGCGCCAGCGGCGATGCCCAACCGGACCGCCACGTCCTCGTGGTCCGGGGCCTCGGCATAGAGTTTCTCGAACTCGCTGCGCGCCCGCCGATGCTGGCCCAGGGCCTCGTACACCAGGGCCCGCTCGTACCGGAGCGCCCGGAGCAG